>Ga0272441_10000789_pt1 | contig 69886 bp, 50 predicted proteins | sample SSMProp6N_FD_193582 | JGI IMG/M metagenome (GOLD analysis project Ga0272441, IMG submission 193582) | Marine sediment archaeal communities from Little Sippewissett salt marsh, Falmouth, MA, United States - SSM-Prop-6N | ecosystem: Environmental > Aquatic > Marine > Wetlands > Sediment ...
GAAGACCCGAATCAGTACTACGACGCCTGGATGAACGGGGCGCAGCCCTACTGGAAGGTCTTCTTGAACACCGGTACCGGCTTCGCGCCCACTGAGATCCAGTGGGATCTGCCGGACATCAGCCTCTGGAGCAACAACTTCTACTGGGTCCAGAAAGAGAACGAGTCGGGCTACTGGAACTGGGCCACCATCGACATGAACGGAGATGGCATGCCGGACCTGGTCTGGACCGAGGACCCCGACGAGTACTACGACGCCTGGATGAACGGGGCGCAGCCCTACTGGAAGGTCTTCTTGAACACCGGCACCGGCTTCGCGCCCACCGAGATCCAGTGGAACCTGCCGGACATCAGCGCCTGGAGCAACAACTTCTATTGGGTCCACAAGGAGAACGAGTCGGGCTACTGGAACTGGAAGGTCATCGACATGGACGGAGACACCAGGCCGGACCTCGTCTGGACCGAGGACCCCGACGAGTACTACGACGCCTGGAACCAGGCCTGTGAGCCGTACTGGAAGGTGTTCCTCAACACAGGCACCGGCTTCGCGCCCGCGGAGACCGTGTGGCGGCTACCCGACATCAGCGCCTGGAGCAACAACTTCTACTGGGTCCACAAGGAGAACGAGTCGGGCTACTGGAACTGGACCGTGCTCGACATGGACGGGGACGGGCAGCCAGATCTTGTGTGGACCGAGGACCCCGACGAGTACTACGACGCCTGGATGAACGGGACCCAACCCTTCTGGAAGGTGTTTTTGGCCCGCTAGACACATTTCCCCAGATGTCGTGCGATCGCGCAGGCCCAGCCAGACAAATTTTGTCATTGGAATAGCCGTAAATTGTCACTCCTCCAGGTCGACGCCCAGGTAGCGTTTTCCAATCCGCTGGAAATTCGGGCAATTCGCTCGATGGCGCTGCAATGCTGGGCTTGGCACCGGTATTGCACATTGGTCTAGATCGCCAACCAGTCGTTTCATAGCGGGGGCAGCACCACAGTCGAGTTGCGCCAAGAGGCCGCGATCGAACCAGTCACGTCGCAGGCCAACATGCTTCTCCTGTGCCTTCTTTGAGTGGCCGACATCCGTGGTTTGGCCATGGCGCCGGCTTGCGCCCAAAGGGGCAGGGGGACCCGTGCGCGCGGAAAAGGAGTGCCACCATGATCCGTCACTGTTTGATTTCCAGCGTCTTGATGATCTCGATGATGGGTACCGCCTGCATTGATCACAGCTACCACGACTATCGACAAAACTTTCCGGTGCCCGACGCATCCCCATCCACCGGGCCCGATGCCGAGCCCGATGGCGGGGCAGATGGCGGCGAGGTGCCCGACGCGCTACCCGACGCGCTACCCGACGTGCAAGATGCCGCGGACGAGCCACTGTACCGCCCCACCGATCCCGAGGGACCGGTCGTCGTCTTTTTGTCACCCACCGAGAACCAGGTGCTCGCCGGGGACGCCGTGCCTGTCAGCGCCACCGTGAGCGATTCCGACGGCGTGGACCCCGCGTCGGTACAGCTGTACGTCCTGGGTGGGGCGTCAACGACCATGGCCCGCGCCGGTACGATCCAGGACCAGTTCTCCGGTGTGCTCGAAATTGACGAGGTCGACACCGGGGACCTGCTGATCATTGTCGAGGCCACCGACATGCTCGGCCACACCAACTCCGCCGAGGTGGCTGTGGCCCGGGATCGCGGGCCTGTGATCGATATCACCACACCGCAGCCCGAGAGCCGGTACGACTTGTCCGTCGGTGTGTCGTTCCTGGTAAGTGACTCCTTCGGCCTGGGCCCGGCCCCGGGCGCGGTCGAGGTCGAAGTGGACTCCGTCGTTGTCGACATTCCATGCCTGCAGACCGACAACCTGCACGGGATCACCCCTTGGTGGAGCCTGCACGGTGGCATGATCGACTTCGACAATCCGGACTTCACTGCGCCGCTAATGGGCAGGCATCAGATGGTCATCTCGGCCACGAACATCAACGGTGTGTCTAGCGCGGTGGCGGTGCCTTTCATCATCGACAATCTCGGTCCCCAGATTCGTATCGTGCACCCGGAGCCCGGTCAGGTGGTTGGCGGTGTCATCGAGATAGAGGCGGAAGTGGAGGACGAAAGTGGTGTGGCGCCGAATTCGGTGGTGGCCGTTCTGGCCCACGACTCGGATCTGTATTCGGTCCCGTTGCTGTGGACATCAGGGGCGTATCGCGGGAGCTTTGACAGTCAGCAGTTTCCCACCCTGGGCTGGTACTTTCCTTCTGTGTCGGTCAGGGCGGCCGATCTGCTTCAAAACGAGAACCAGGTTGGGGTCCTGGTCGCCCTCGACAACCAGAAGCCAATCGTGGAGCTGGACCCTCCAGACGTGGTCGCCACTGAGATCGGTGAATCCTCGCCGATTGGTGGGGGTGGGGGTGGGGTTGGAAGCGGGAGCGGGAACTCAGGACCCTTCGATCCGGTAGGCTCAGCCACACCCTCCGACGCGCAGCGTGTGGCGCAAATCTTCTTTATTCGACCCCGCATCGAGGACCCCGCCGTCGCCGGCCCAGGCATGACGGGGAGCTTCGCCTCTTCTATCGACGAAACCTCTCCCTTCGTCTACATCCTCCCCGGCGTGGACAGAGCCCTGGTGGTGGACACCGATGGCGACGGGTACTGTGACGAGATCAACCCGCACCTTGTGCCCACCACCCAGCCACAGACCGCCCAGGAGGTGCTCGCCCTGAACCTCGTCCCGATCCCACCCACCGGAGCGGCCGACTACAGCGTCATCGACACCAGCCTCGACCCCCCCGATCCCCTGTGCGATGGAGCCGGAGACATGACCGTGATCATCTCCAGCACCTCGAATCCGGACGAGCCGGCGATCTACTCCCTGCCCCCCGTGATTCCCGGTGACAACCTGTACTGCACGGGGCAGCAGTTCGACGCCCTGGCGAACAACATCCCCGAGGGGTGGATCTGCGTCGCGGTCCGGGTGGTGGACGGCGTGGGCAACGTTGGTATCTCCCCACCGCTCCATCTGTGCATCGACTACACTCTGGACGGCGATCCTCTCTGCGAGTCGTCCACCGTCCCGGACTGCACCGGCACCCAGGATCCCGTCACCTTCGCCGTGGACGCTACCCTCCCTTGTCAGTTTGGCTCGGCCCAACGTTTCCCCGCCAACGAGGTCGTGGAGACGCCGTGAGGTGAGGTGATCCCGGGGCATACCAACGAGATCGGCGCCATGCCGTTCTTACTCGACGAGCTGAAGGCCATCTGCCGTGTCTACCCTTCCCTGGTGGCTGCTTCTCTGGCTCTTGGTGCCCGACGCCCCGATGTATGACGACACGGTGCGCGACATCCTGGTCGCCCAGGACTGCCTCGATGACCAGGACCACCAGAAGCGCGGCCTGACCCTCATCCTGAGGCTGCCCGACGGCATGGCCCGCTGGATCCTCTCGAACGAGCGCGGCATGATCTACGAGGAGCAGATAGCGCCCGGAACGGTCAACTGCGAGTACGTGCGGAGGTCGGCCGGCAGTCCGTGGGCTGCGGCGCGATTTCGGTGGCTAGGCGGCGAGGGGCTGGGCGACGTTGATGCCGACGGTGACTGCGTAGGTGTCGAGTCGGGAGCGCAGGGAGCGCCGGGCGCGGTGGAGTCGGGACATGACGGTGCCCATGGGGCTGCGGGTGATCCGCGCGATGTCGCGGTAGGACCGGCCTTGGAGGTAGTGCAGCTCGAGGACCTCACGGAACTCCCCCGAGAGCTCAGCCATGGCCTCGAGGACCTCGTCTCCGAACTGGTCTCGCACCACGTTCAGCTCGGGGCTCTCTGCCGCGCGGCGGCTCCCGGCCGAGGTCAGGCAGCGCAGCTCCTCCGGCTCCTGCTGGACGGCTCGCAGCTCGGTGGAGCGCCTCCGGTACCCCGTAATGAACGTGTTGGTCAGGATGCGGTAGCACCAGGAGCGGCAGGTTCCCCGAGGGACGAAGGTCTTCCAGGCCACGAAGGCCTTGAGCAGCGTCTCCTGGACGAGATCCTCGGCGTCTCGCTCGTTGTGGGTGTAGCGCAGGGCCAGTCCGTACAGCTCCGGGCGCAGGGTGAGCACGTGTTGCTCATAGGATGGGGCGGTTTTTTTTTCGTTCTGCATGATGCCAGACAGCATAAGCAACTCGCGTGCCAGCCCCGGATCATCCGCGCCCCATGGGCGCTAATACGGCGCAATGAAATAACAAGCTCCACTTGTCCAGATGCGACTGCCGTCCGGATGGGAAGAAGTGTCACATGCCGTCTGTCACATTGGCCCCAGGGGTCCCCAGCGTCAGTGTCATTTTGTCACAGGCGCTTTGAGACGAGTCAGACGGTCAGGCTGTCCAGCCTCTTCTCCCAGGCGCGCAGCACCGCGGGCAGCCGATCCAGCACATCTCCGGCCACCATGGCGTGGTGGCCCAGGTCCTCGGCGGCCCGATCCCCGGCCAGACCATGGAGGTACACGGCGAGCCTCGCGGCGTCGAAAGGAGCCACGCCCTGAGCGAGGAGGCCGCCGATGAGACCCGCGAGCACGTCCCCCGTGCCACCGCTGCCCATGCCCGGGTTCCCAGTGGGATTGATGACGGCCTCGCCGTCCGGCGCGGCGACCACCGTGCGCGCGCCCTTGAGCGCCACGACGGCGCCGAACCGGGCCGCCGCCTCCCGCGCCACGGCCAGGCGGTCCGCCTGGACCTCGCTCGTGGTCACCCCGAGCAGCCGCGCCATCTCACCGGGGTGGGGTGTGAGCACGAGGGGCGCGGAGACCTGTCCCAGCAGGTCGGGCTTGAGCGCCACGACGTTGAGGCCGTCGGCGTCCAGCACCACGGGCACCGTGGCGTCGGGCAGCACCTCTCGAAGCACCTCGACCATGGCCCTCCCCGTGGGGATGCCCGGCCCCACCACGATGGCCTCCTTGCCACGAGTCAGGGCCACGAGCCGCGCGGTGGCCTCCTGGGGGTCCAGATCCGCCGAGTCCAACGCATACTCCTCGGTCATGGTCTCGATGGACCGGGCCGCGACGCTCGGCATCGCGTCTGCCGGCGCGGCCACCGTGACCAACCCGGCGCCCGAGCGCGCCGCGCCGCGGGCACAGAGCACGGCCGCGCCGGTCTTGCCCGGGGACCCCGCCACGACCAGCAGGTGGCCGTAGGTCCCCTTGTGCCCGCCCAGCCTCCGGGAGGGCACAAGCCCCACCACGTCCCGCTCCTCGAGCAGATGACACCGCACGTCGAGCCGCGCCTCCAGGGCCGGCGGGATGCCGATGTCCACGATGTGCACATCGCCGGTGTACTCCACCCCCGGATGGGTCACCACGCCGATCTTGGGACAGCCGAAGGTCACGGTGGCGTCCGCTTCCACGGCCACGCCCAAGGGGTGCCCCGTGTCCGAGGAAAGGCCCGAGGGGACGTCCACCGCCACGGTCAGCGTCCGGGCCGCGTTGATGGCCTCGATGACCTCCCGGTACCGCCCGCGCACCTCCGAGGAGAGGCCGGTGCCAAGCAGCGCGTCCACCACACAGTCGTAGCCCGCCAGCCGCCCGGTGAGGTCTTCGGGCAGGTTGCTGTCCAGCCACTCGAAGTCCACGCCGACCTTCTCCGCCGCCTCGAGGTTCACCAGCCCATCCCCCCTGATCCGCTCCCGCGCGGCGACCATGAACACCCGCACCTCGGCCCCCCGCATCAGCAGGTGACGCGCCACCACATACCCGTCTCCGCCATTGTTCCCGGCCCCGCAGAGGATCGCCACCCGCCACCCCACCAGTCCGGGCGCGAACCCTTCCACGACATCCGCCGCCCCCCGCCCGGCCACCTCCATCAGCACCACCCCCGCCACCCCGATCTCCTCGATGGTCAACCGGTCCAGCTCCCGCATCTGCGCAGCGGTAACAACAGCAATGCTCATGGTCACACCTCCGGGTTCGACCCCCGCTCAGACCCCGACGAGCCCCCCAAGGGCTCCCCGGGCCGCAGTGGGTCAGGAATACGCCGCGAGCTTGATGATCGCGATCATGTCCCGCACCGCCTGGTCCAGGCCGGTGAACGCCGCCCGCGAGATGATCGCGTGCCCGATGTTCAGCTCCTCCACCACGGGGATCGCCGCCACGGGCTCTGCGTTGGGGTAGTCCAAGCCATGGCCCGCCGCGACCTTCATGCCCCCCCCCGACGCCTTGACGGCGGCCCCGGCCAGACGCTGGATCTCCAGGACGCGGCGCTCCCGGGAGGCGTTGCTGTAGTCCCCCGTGTGGAGCTCGACGATGTCCGCCCCGAGCTCCTTGGAGTACCTCACTGCGTCGTGATCCGGATCGATGAAGAGGCTCACGTCGATGCCACCGTCCCGGAGCCTGGCAATGGCCCCGGCCAGCCCCTCCCTCACCGCCTCATCGCCCAGGGCCAGCCCGCCCTCGGTGGTCTGCTCCTCGCGCTTCTCGGGTACCAGGGTGACGATGTCGGGCTTGACCTCCAGGGCCACGCCGACCATCTCGGAGGTGGCGGCCATCTCCAGGTTGAGCAGGGTACGCACGGTCTTGCGCAGCACATGCACGTCCCGGTCCTGAATGTGACGCCGATCCTCGCGCAGGTGCACCGTGATCCCGTCCGCGCCGGCCAGCTCACACAAAGAGGCGGCCCACACCGGATCCGGGTACCTCGTGCCCCGGGCCTGGCGCAGGGTGGCGATGTGATCGATGTTTACATGCAAACGTACACGTTCCATTTGGCTCACTCCATCCGTCGGGGGCCGGGGGTTCTGGTGTCGCCCTGTGAGCGGATGGTACAAGGAAACCGGGCGATGGGAAACACGGAATGGGTTCCAAGACCTAGGCCGCGGCGAAAACCACGGGCGCCGGTGGGTCCCTTGGGCGCGTGCGAGATGGATCGTGAGACAATTCCCTACAGATAAAATGTGAAGCACCGCCATGCACATCACACAGCGGAGAGCTCGATCGCCCTCAGGTCTGGGCGGCGACCACGGTGAAAACCAAGGGCGCCGGTGGGTCTCTTTCATGGCTTGCGTCGACCTTCACAATCTGTGAAGCTGGACCCGAGAGGACACCCACGATGATCGATCGCGCAATCCTCCTCCGCTTCATCCCGCAGCTTGACAGCGACCCAGACGCGCTGGACAAGGTGGCCGCCGCCTGCACATCGCACACCGCGGCCGCCCATCGAATGCTCGTCCGAGAAGGCGACGAGGCCTCCTTCCTGCTGGGCATCCTCGAGGGGGAGGTGGACATCCTGCGCCCCTTTGGCAAGTCCCTACGCACCATCGCCCGCCTCGGGCCCGACACCCTCATGGGCGAAGCGGCCCTGGTCACCGGCCTACGCCGGACCGCCTCGGTGCGCAGCCTGACCAGGGTCGAGTGGATCAAGATCCCCTCGGACGCCTTCCGCGCCGCAATGCTGGCCAGCCCGGCGGTCTCCCTGGCGCTCATGGAGCAGCTGATGAACCGGCTGCAGCGCCGGGACGCGGCCTACCTGGACGCCCTGCGACAGTCCATCGTCAACCGCGACAAGGAGCTGGCCGAGCTGCGGCTCACGCGCACCGCCCAGAGCGAGCCCGACGGCGTGTGGTCGCCCTCCATGGAGCCGGTGCTCGAGCGAGCCCTGCGGCTGGCCCGCTCGGATCTCCCGGTGCTCGTGATCGGGGAGTCGGGCACGGGCAAGGAGCTCATGGCGCGGTACATCCACCGCCACAGCGATCGCGCCGACCAGAGCCTCCGCTCGCTGAACTGCGCGGCCATCCCATCCGAGATCGCCGAGGCGGAGCTCTTCGGCGTGCGCAAGGGCGCCTACACCGGCGCCACCCAGGACCGCCTCGGGCTGCTCAAGGCGGCCGACGGCGGCACGCTGTTTTTGGACGAGATCGGGGACCTCCCCCTCGCCCAGCAGGCCAAGCTCCTGCGGGCGCTCCAGGACGGCACCTTCTATCCCGTGGGGAGTCAGACCCAGGACCACAGCGACGTGCGACTGGTGTCGGCCACCAACAAGGACCTGCGCGCCGAGGTCGAGGCCAAGCGATTCCGCGAGGACCTGATGTACAGGATCGACGGCGCCCGGGTGCGCCTGCCGCCCCTGCGCGACCGACGGGACCACATCCCCATCCTCGTGAACTGGGTCGTGGACCACGCCATCGAGGACGTGGAGCCGGCCTACGTCACCCAGGACATCCTGCCCACGCTCCTCCGCTACACCTGGCCGGGGAACGTGCGGGAGCTGGTGAGCGTGCTGAAGGCGACGCTGGTCCTCGCCCAGGACTTCCCGCGCCTGCGGGTGACCGACCTGCCAGAGGAGCTGGTGCAGCAGGTGCACGGGGGTGCGGCCCCGCCCCCTGCCGTGGGCCACGCCGCACACGTCGAGCCCGAGGGATTGACCCGCACGGAGTTGGCGGATCTGCTCGGAGACCGCAGCCTCAACGAGTACCTCCGGGACGTCACGGTGAAGCTGATCACCAACGCCCTGCAGACCCAGGACTGGGTCCGCAAGGAGGCGGCGCGCAGCCTGGGCATGACGCCGCAGAACCTGTCGAACTACATCCGTCGGTTGAGCATCCCCACGAAGCCACCGCGCTCATGAATCGGGTCGCGCGCGGTGGCCGTGGGGATCAGAGCGTGGCCGTGGGGGTCCGGGCGGGCGGGTGAGGCGACCGGAGAACGGTCGTCGACTACTGAAACAGATCCCGCAGCGGGTTGTTCCGCAGGCTGGGATCCGGCTTCTTCGGGGGCTTGCCCTTGGTCTTGGTGCGGGTCCGGGTGCGGCGAACGTACCGCGGCCGCATGGAGGCCTTGCGGTCGGGCTTGCGGGCCTGGCTCTGCTCCTCCTGGAGGCGCTTGAGCTGGTCTTGGAGCCGCTTCACCTCGGCCTGGTCCTTGGAGGTGGCGATGGCGGCCTGCAGCCGCGAAGCCTGCTTGTCGAGGCGCTCGACCAGGGCCTTTCGGTCGGCCGCGGCCTGGGCCTGCATCTTGCGGATCCGCTGCTGAGAGGCTTCCTCCTGCTGTCGCTGCCGCTCGGGCAGGTGCACTCCGAAGACGTACCCGAGCCCAGCCGCCAGAACCACCGCCAGCCCGACGAAGGTGGGCACCACCCAACGTGCGCGCGGGCCGGACCCGGTGAGGGTCTCCACCTCCAACCGCATGCGCTCGGCCTCCAGCTTGGCCTCGGCGTCGATGCGCGCGGACTGCTCGGCCTCTGCCAGCCGGAGCTGGGCCTCACGCGCCTCTCGCCGGACCGCCTCCTGGTCGGCCCGCTCCGCCTCCTCGGCAAGCCGCAGCCTCTCCTGGTCCGCTTGCCGGGCCAGCCGCTGGGCATCCTCACGGGCGCGCCGCTCGGCTTCGGCTCGCTGCCGAAGGGAGGCCTCCTCGGTCTTGAGTCGATCCTCTTCAATCTCACGGAGGGCGCCGAGGGAGGTCAGCACCGAGTTTTCATTGCGATCCGCCATGGAGTGGCTCCTTTCTGAGACAGACTTTTCACCGAAGTAGAGCAACATCGGTGCCACTGGCTCCGCTACCCCCAGGACAGTCGCATATCTTTTTTATTTACACTGTGTTGGGCAATGACAGGGCACCGCGGATGTCACCCCGGCGCCCAGGGACCCCATGGCTGGTAAACAGTATGTGTACACTTCGCGGGATGCCGACACCCGGGGTTAACCCTGCGGATCAACCCCGGCCGACCACATCCACCGCCAGAACCTCCACCGGCTCCACTACGTTCTTGAAGCGAAACACACCCTTGGAGATGAAACGCAGATGGGGCAGGTCGAGCCGCCCGCGGCCCTCCCGCAGGGTCGCCAAGGCCTGGAGGTGGGTCTGGGGAACCGTCAGGATCTCCCCCGACCCGGCCGCCGCGCAGAGGCGGGACCCGAGGTTCATCCAGTAGCCGAGGGCGGTGTAGTACATGTGACTTGGTGTGCCCATGTTGCCCACGGCCACCTCGCCGGTGGAGATGCCCACGCCGATGCCGGGCTGGGGCCAGCCCTCCCGCTGCCACCCGGCGAGGCTCTCTCCGTGGGCGGCAACCATGTCCACGGCGCACAGCAAGGCGCGCAGGGCGTGATCCGCGCTCTGCACGGGCGCGCCAAAGAGGGCCACCACCTCGTCGCCCACGAACTGCCCCACAGTGCCCTGGTGCTGCTCCACGCATTGCTGCATCTGCTCGAAGTACGTCGTCATCATCGCCTTGAGGGTGGGCAGCTCCAGGGACTGGGACAGGCGGGTGAACCCACGCATGTCCACATACAGCATCGTGATCTCCCGGCGCTGCATCTCCAGGAAGTCCTCCTGGGCGCTCGAGAGCATCTGCTCGATGACCTGCGGCGACACAAAACGCGAGAACGTGTTTTCCAGCCAGCGCAGGCGCGTGACGTCCTGGACAGACACCTGAACGCGGCCCTTCATGGGCGTCGCCACGAACCGCAGGATCGGGTCCCCCGCGGGGCGTGTGTCCGTGGAGTCGGGGAGGCGCTCGGCCGATAGCCCGGAGACGGTCCGCTCCACCACCACGGTCTGGCCCACCGACAGGGCCGACGCCACCAGGGCGCCCAGGGTGCCTTCCCCGATGGCGCCCTGATCCCACGGCTCGAGGGGATTCCCCAGCACCTCCTTGCGGTCCGGGACGCCGAGCAGCAGCGCCATGGGCGTGTTCACGTAGCCGATGGTTCGATCGGCGTTGACCATGAGCACCATCTCGGCGAGGTTGGAGATCGTGAGCGCCCCCGGACCCCCACCTGACGGGAGGGTGCTGGGCGCCTGGAGGGTCAGACGCAGGCCGTCCTCCAGCTGGCGCAGCTCCGTCTCGAGCTCCTGGATCCGATCGCAGGCCTGGTCGAGGGTCAAGGGCTCACCGTCGACGATGTGCTGGCTGTTCTCTTCGTCGCTCATGGGTCACTGGCTGGGCCGGAGGGTAAACTCCTTGAGCTTGAGGCCTGCCTCCTGCTCGGCCTGGCGGAGCAACACCTCCGGATCGCGGGTCCAGACGGGAGGCTTGACCGGATACACCTTAATCGCCTTCCAGTCGTTGACAATCATCGATCGCCCGTCGGGAGCAAAAACCGCGGCGGTCACCGGACGCGCGTGACGCAGCACCTGGGCCAGACGGCCGCTGGACACCTCCCACAACCGCACCGTCTGGTCCTTTCCACCCGACAGCAGCAGCCGACCGTCGGGCGAAAAAGCGAGCGCATTCACCAGCCCCCGGTGGCCCTTGAGCCGCTTCACCACGCGTCGGCGGGTCAGGTCCCACAGCTCGATCTCCGAGTCTTTCTCCGTGAGCTGTCGAGCCGCCGCGAGGACCTCGCCCCCAGGCGAGAACGCCACCCGGAAAGCGTAGCCCTGGCCACCGGTGAGGACATTCACCAGGGTCCCCTGGGTTGGATCCCACAGGCGGATGGTGCCGTCGAAGCTCGTGGAGGCGAGGAGGTTCCCCCGCGGCGCGAAGGCCACCCCGTAGACCTCGTCCCGATGGCCCGTCAACCGCGCCCGCAACCGCCCACCCTTGGTGTCCCACAGCCGCACGGTCCGGTCCGCGCTCGCCGTGGCCAGCACCGCTCCGTCGGGGGAGAACGCCACGGAGTTGACGTCCCCCTCGTGGCCCACCAGGGTCGCCAGTCGCGTCCCGGTGGCCGCACGCCACAGGATGACCGACCGGTCCCGACTGCCCGAGGCGACCAGCCCGGTGCGGGAGTCATGGCTCACGGCCAGGACCGCCTTTTTGTGCCCCTTGAGCAGTCGCACCTGGCGACGCCCCACCACGTCCCAAACCCGCACCGTGCGATCGTAGCTGCCCGAAACGAGCAGGCGCCCGCCGGACGAGATCGCCAGGGTCTCCACCAGATCCCGGTGGCCGCCCAGGGTCGCGACAGCGGGCCGCGCGGCGATGCCCCACAACCGCGTCGTGCGATCCCGCCCTGCGGAGGCCACCAGATCCCCCTTGGGCGAGAAGGCCACCGCGAAGACTCGCGTGGAGTGGCCGCGCAGGGTGGCCACCACTCGCCGCTCTGCCAGGCTCCACACGCGAACGGTCTCGTCGAAGCTCGCCGACGCCAGCAGGCGTCCGTCTGGGGAGCAGCTCACCGCGCGGACGAGCTGGCGGTGACCGCGCAGGGTGGACAGGTGCCGGCGCTCGGGCACGCTCCACAGACGAATGGTCTGATCCTCGCCCGCCGACGCCAGCCGCTTGCCGTCCGGCAGAAAGGCGAGGGAGAAGACCGAGCCGCCGTGCCCCTTGAGCAGCGCCACGTCTCGCAGGTCCGACGGCCGCCAGACGCGCACCGTTCGATCAGAGCCGGCCGTGGCGATGAGGTCCCCCTTGGGCGAGAAGGCCACCGCGAACACCGTCTCCTCGTGCCGAGCATAGATCTTGAGCAGCCTGCGGGTGGTCATGTCCCACAGCCGCACCGTCTTGTCCTTGCTCACCGACACCAACAGCCGCCCGTCCGGCGAGAACGCCAGGCCCAGCACGGGCTCGGTGTGGCCCGCCAGATACGCGACGGGCCGGCCGCGCTCGACGTCCCAGAGCCCGATGGTGAGGTCGTTGCCCGCCGAAGCCAACAGCCGCCCGTCCGGCGAGAACGCCAGGGAGGTGACCAGCTTCTTGTGCCCTCGCAGGGGCGGCCCGGACAGCGTACGCGTCTTGCGATCCCACAGCCGCACGGCCCCGTCCGCGCCGGCCGTGGCCAGCCGCGACCCGTCGGGAGCAAAGGCCACGGCGTACACCGCGTGGCCTTTCTTCGCCCGCAGCACGCCACGCCGGACCACCCGGCTCTTGATGGCCACCGTGTACAGGATGGACTGGACGTTCAGCAGCCGCGACAGCCCGCCCGCCGACACCGCGGCCTCCGCCACGGGGTAGTGGTAAGGGCTGCGCGGGTGATCCGGGTCGTACAGCAGCGCCGCCGCCGCATAGATCTTGGCGCTCATGTAGTCCTTGAGCGCGATCTCGCGCTCGGCGGTGGCCTGGTAGGCCCGCGCCAGCTGCCGGCTGGCGACGCTGGCCTTCACCCGGGCCCTCTGTCTGTCCTTGAGCGCCTCTTCCGCCGTGATCCGCGCCTCGGCCTCCTTGACGCGCGCCACCTCTGCCTTGCGGTACTGGGTGTAGATCAGGGCCGACCCCGCCAGCAGCAGGATCAACAGCAGCACCACCGCCCCGGAGAGGGCCTTGTTGCGCCCCACGAACCTCTTGACCAGGTCCCAGGAGCTGTACTCGTAGGCCCGCACCCGCGCTCCGGACTGGTAGGCCTCCACCTCCTCGGCCAGGCCGGACGCCTTCTGGTAGCGCGCGTCCTTGTCGCGCTGCAGCGCCTTTTCGCACACCGAGGCCAGCTCCGGCGGGATCTCCGAATCCAGCGACCCCGGCGGCGTGATGGGATCCGCCAGCACCTTGCCGATGATCTCGAAGGCGTTGACGCCCTCGAAGGGCGGTCGCCCGGTGAGCAGCTCGTAGAGCACGGCCCCCAGGGACCACAGATCCGACCGCTCGTCGATGTCCTCCACGCGCCCGTCGGCCTGCTCCGGGCTCATGTAGGCCGGCGTGCCGATGGCGCGGCCATCCACGGTCTTTCCCGCCTCGACGCCCTGGTACAACCGGATGCCCCTCTCCAGCTCGCGCACGCCGATGTCCTGCTCGCCGCGCACCTTGGCAAGGCCCCAGTCCAGCACCACGGTCTCACCGAACTCCCCGAGCATGACGTTGTCGGTCTTGATGTCGCGGTGGATGACACCACGGCTGTGAGCGTAGGCGATGGCGTTGCAGAGGTCCACGTAGTGGGGCAGGAGCCGGAGCCGCTCGTCCAGGTCGTGGCATTCCCGGAGGGCCGCGGCGAGGTTCTTCCCCCGCACCAGCTTCATGGTGTAGTAAAGCGTGCCGTCCTCTCGACGGCCCACCTCGTACACCGGGACGATGTTCGGGTGCTCGAGCTGCCCGGTGACCCGGGCCTCCCGCATGAACCGCGCCGCCACTGCCGCAGGGGGCTGTCCGGGAGAATTCCCCGGATCCCCCTGGTGCTCGGGGATGAGCTCCTTGATCGCGATCTCGCGCCCCACGTGCTCGTCGTGGGCCACCAGCACGCGGCCGATACCGCCCCGGCCGTGCTCCCCCTTCACCGTGTATCGTCCCGACTGCTGCAGGGTCACGCGCTCGCCGAGGAGCAGCTCATCGCCCTCCTCCCCAGGGGCGGGCACGCCCAGGATGGACGCGAGCTTCTCCTCCTGCTCCAGGTAGGCCCCCCCGAAGCTCTCGAACACCTTCTCGCGTCCGCCCAGCCGTTGGAGGGTCCGGCGCATGTCTCCTTCGTCCCGCTGGACCATGCGGGAGACGACGCCGTCCACCAGCGCCACGTCGGCCTCGTCCAGGCCGCTGCGCCCGACGATGAGCTCCTTGAGCGGGGGCTCGCGATCCCGACTCCACGCCAGACCGGCCTCCACCAGGGCGTCCTTGGTGATCAGCCCCATCTGGACGGCCTGCAACGCGAAGATCAGATCCCGCTCGACGTTTTCCATCTCAAGTTTCGGTCGACGATGACAAGCCGCGCGCGGATGGGCGCGCCAATCCAACTCCCACTCGGGCCAGGCCTACAATACCATGGATGGTCGACCGAAATGATTGAAGATACTTCGCGTGGAACCGAGTGGTGCACGGACGAAGAGACACCCCCTACATGAGATCCTTGCGCCGGAGAGCCCGCCGCACCTTGGTCAGGGCCTGCTCCTGGAGCTGACGGATGCGCTCCCGGGAGAGGTTGTAGATCTCACCGATCTCCTTGAGGGTGGCCTCTTCCTGACCGTTGAGCCCGAACCGCCGCTTCAGGATGTCGCACTCGATGGGCGTCAGCTCGTCCATGACCCGCAGCGCCTCGTCCTGCTCCACCCGGGCGATGAGCTCGTCGGCGGTGTTGATGCTGTTCTTCTGATCCACCACGAAGTCGATGAACCGGCGGCCGTCCTCGTCATTGACAGGGCGGTCCAGCGACACCGACTGCTCGAGAAGGTAGCTGTTCATGCGCTGGATCTTCAGCACCGGGATGCCGCTCTTGGCGGAGATCTCCTCCGGTGTAGGCTTGCGCCCCAGCGTGGACTGCAGCTCCCGCGTGGTCTTCGAGAGCTTCTGGTAGGTGTCGATCATGTGCACGGGCAGCCGTACGGCCCGCCCCTTGTCGGCCAGGGCGCGGCTGATGGCGTGGCGGATCCACCAGGAGGCGTACGTGGAGAAACGGAACCCCCGTCGGTGATCGAATCGCTCCACGGCCTTCATCAGGCCGATGTTGCCCTCCTGGATCAGGTCCGACAGCGCCATGCGACCGTTGTTGAAGCGCCTCGCGATGGACACCACCAGCCGCAGGTTCGCCTCCACGAAGCAGTTCTTGGTCTGCTGGACCTTGTGCGCGGCCCGCTCCACCCCCGACACGTAGCTACGGAAGGTGGCGCTCTTGGCGGAGAACCCACCCTTCTTGATGAACCGGCTCGGATATCCCTGCCGGATACGACGCAGCTCCGTGATCGTCTCGGTAAGCGCGAGGTCATCGAAGTCCGCCTCGCCGATCACCCGCCCGAGGTCCACGGCAGCCTTCTGGTACTTGTCCCGGTTCGCCTGGATGTTGCGCTTGCGGCGCGCGGTGGCGTTCCGACGGACCATCCTGAAGACGTTCGTGGGCAGATCGACCTTGCCCTTTACGAGGCCGATGATGGAGTTGAGCATCGGAGGATAGGACAACACCTGAGCCCAGAGCTCGGCGGTCTCCTCCTCGATGCGACGGGCGATGTGAACCTCCTCCTCCGGGCCCAGCACATCCAGCCCGGACATGTCCCGGAAATACATGGAAAGATTCGATTCACCTGAAAAATCGGGTTCTCGGGTCGATCGCCTCGCGCGGGCGGCCACGGCGGCCTGCGGCCTGTCGTCCCTACGAGCCGCAGTCTTGTCGCCCCCGAAGGAAGGGGCGACTCGCTGTTTGATCATGAGTTCAGTGGTCATCTCTCGAGTCCTGTGTGTCCAAAGCCAACGATTAACCTAATAACTGAGATGAAAATTTAAAGTGCCGTATTGTCGTAAGCTTCCTCTCTTCCTTCCTCACGCCGTGCATCCCGACGACCCATGGATCCACCGCCGGCCCATGATCTGATCTACTCCCGAACCATGGCAAATATTCCTGACTTCGTTACTGGAATTGCCCATGGTCTCTGAGGTTCAAACGCACAGTGCCAGGTTCCGATCTAGCCACACACCTCTAAGACACCGAGCGGCCCCCTTCGGTTGCAGAAAAATGGCGCTCTAGCCATAGCTTGTCATTTCAAGAAGATAACGACACACGGCCAGACGCCATCCACCCAGCGCAGACCCCCCAATCGACCATAACATCTCGTTTTGCTTATTTTTTTTCCGCGACTACGATCAGATACGGCGAATGCTGGCCAAAGAACCGGTTGTCTGTGTTGATGTTGCCCGTCACCGACACCACCCGGAACCCCGCGTTGTGCGCCAGACGCCCCAGCTCGTGGAGGCAGTAGGCGCGGATGGACAGATCGTGGTTCACACTACGTCCGTCGGAAAAGACAACAGACCGTTTCGAAACGATTCGGGAAGTCAGGAAGTTGAACTCCACCTCGTCCATGACGACACAGTCATCGCCCTCCCACCAGACCCGGGACGGCAGATCGTTGACGATGAAGTCCCGGTTGATCACCTCGATGAAGAACTTCCCCCCAGGCTTGAGCGCCCGGTACATGCGGCCCACCACATCCCGGTTGGTGTCGTCGTCGAAGTAGCCGAAGCTCGTCATGACGCAGTAGACGCCGTCGAACTCGCCGTCGAAGGACATCTCGCGCATGTCCTGGTGCATGAAGTTCACCTCCACCCCGGCCTCGGTGGAGGCCTCCGCCGCCAGGAACATCAGCGGAAGCGAGGTGTCCAGCCCGGTCACCTCGTACCCCACGCGGGCGAACTCGATGGCCAGGCGACCATACCCACAGCCGACATCGAGCAGCTTCGCCCCGCTCGGGAGATCCAGGTGGCTGCGAATGTACTTCATCTCCTTGACCGTGTAGGTGGGCGTCATGAAGGGGATGGTGCGCAGGTAGTCGTCGTCGAAGAACTCCTCGAACCACGGCTTCTTGAACTTCTTGGGGCGCTTCTTCTTGGGCGCGGCCGCTGGCACCATGGGCACGGCCGGCGGGCTGACGGCGGGCACAGGGGGGGCGCCGCCCTTGGCGTCGCTGGGGATCTCGGGCGGTGCCGCAGGAGGTGCCCCTTCCGCTGCAGGCGCGGCGCCCGCTTCGGACGGGGCCGCCTCGCCCGCGAGGGCGCCCTCGGACGCGGCGAGCGGGGCGGCCGCTCCAGGCGGAATGGGCGGCGGTGTCCCATCATCGGGGAAATCGAGGGGCTGGACCTCGTCCACGGACGTAGAACCCTCCCCTTCGAAGGCCGCCTCGTCCGCGTCCTCTTCGTCAATCTGCTCGACCACGTCGACCGGCATGGGCGGTGGCGCGCTCGCCCTCTCCGCGCCATCGGCGGTCGCTGTGTCGGGCGACTCGACGCTCTCTGGCTTCCCGGTGAAGACCGACAGCGGAACGGGCGGTGGTCCGGAGGCTCCCTTGGGCGGCGGGGGCGGTGACGCCGCCTCCTTGGGTGGGGGCGGGGGCGGGGCCGCCGCCGCATCCACGGGCGTGGGCGGGGGTGCGGTGGCGATCGGAGACACGTCCACTGACGATTCAGCCACGGTCGGAGGCGCCCCCTGGGGCGAAGCCGCGGCATCCGGCACCGCGATCTCGCCCGACGTGGCCGCCTGACGCTCCACGGACGGGACCTCGTCGAACTCGATGTCCACGTCTATTTCGTCGTCTTGGGCGCCTTTGGCGCGAGGCTCGGGCACCCGGGCGAGCCGTTCTGGCGAAAAAGCCGTGTCCACCAGGTCGTCCAGATCGACGGGGTAGAGCATGGTCACCCACGAGGACTCCACCGCGGGCGGCTGCGCGGGCCCGACATCGTCGGCCGGGATGGAGATGCGCCTCTTCCGCTCTCGCTTCTGCTCGACGTTCACCTCGGGCTTGACGGAAACAGAGCCTGCGACGCTGTTGCATCGCTTGAGGTCGCGCTCGATCTCCTCGACGTCAGACGAATCGAGCAGCTGAACTGCCAAGGCAGTCTCACTCACAGCTTCGGCCCTCCGGACTGCACCCGCGCGATCTCCATCCCGAGACGCACGGGCCCCAGCGCGTCACCGCGCAGGGTGACGGCGGACCGCTCGTAGACCAGAACAACCGTGGACCCGAGGCCGAAGGAGGCGATCTCCTCGCCGCGGGTCACCGAGGGCGCCTCGTCCTCCCCGTAGGTGCGCCAGTGGCGACGCCGCAGGGCCGCCGCGCGGTCCCCCGGGGTCTCGCCCAGATAGCGGAGGCTGATGTACCCCACCCCGAAGGCCGCCACCTTGACCATCGCCACCACGCCGCATCCCGTGTCGAGGTAGCTGACCACTCGCTCGTTGTCGCAGTAAACGTTGGGGAGCCGATCTGCCAGTGAGTTCACCGGCCAGAAGTCGCCGCGGATCCAGCGGTACTCCGTGATCCGCCCGGTCACCGGGCTGTGCATCCGGTGGTAGTCCCCTGGGCTCAGGTAGAGCACCTGGTAGGCCCCGCCCGTGAAACGCGAGGCCGCGGCGGCGTCGTCCCCGAGCAGCTCCTCCACCGAATACTGCACCGACTTCACCGTGATGGACAGGTCGTCCGTTATCATTCCGTCCGCCACCAGGGCTCCATCCACCGGCGACACGATGGCGTCGGCGTCGTCACCGCAAGATCGCAGACCGGGCACCAGGCCACGGCAGAACAGCTCCTGGAAAGACGCGTAGTCTCCGACGGGTCGCTCGGCCTCCGTCAAGTCAATGTCCATTGCACCGGCCAAAGAGCCGAGCACCAGCCCCCGCAGAGGAGGCGGCACCTCGCGCTCGGACAGCCAGCCGATGGCGCTGGTCAGGGTCGACCGCGGGAGCGCCCGGAGCAGCTTCACTGTGGCAGCAGAAAGGTCCATTTGGTAGCCTTCACGCGATGGGACGCGTCACCGCCGAAGGCGACTGCCCACCGCCATGGATGATATTTCCCTTTCGCCCCAGAATCAACGAATTGCGTGCATTCTCTCAGATCTCGAGGGTTCCCACGAGATCCGCGACCCGCTCCACGCCGAGCTCGTGGCACCAGTGGCGGAGCTCGGCGGTGATCCGGACCATGGCGGTGGGCTCGGAAAAGGTGGCCGTGCCCACCTGCACGAGGCTCGCGCCAGCGATGATGAACTCCAAGGCGTCCTCGCCCGTGGTGATGCCCCCGATGCCCACCAGGGGAGCCCCGAGGTCGGCTGTGTACACCTGGTGCACCATGCGCAGGGCCACGGGTTTGATGGCCGGGCCGGAGAGCCCGCCGAAGACGTTGCCCAGGCGCGGCCTCCGGGTTCGCACGTCGATGCCGATGCCCGACAGGGTGTTGATGAGGCTCAAGGCGTCGGCTCCGGCCTCCACACAGGCCCGGGCCACCGAGACGATGTCAGTGACGTTTGGGGTGAGCTTGGCCCACAGCGGCTTGGTGGTCACCGCCCGGCAGAGGCGCACGAGCCGCCCGGCCAACGCTGGATCCGTGCCATACCGCATGCCCCCATGGGCCACGTTGGGACACGAGATGTTCAGCTCGAGGGCCGCGACGCCGTCGATCTCGTCCAGGGCCGTGGCACAGGCGACGTAGTCCTCCTCGTCGTCGCCGAAGAAGTTCGCCACGACGGTGGCGCCGGCCTCCCGCAGGGGTGGCATCTTCTCGACGGCGAACCGCTCGACACCCGGGTTTTCGAGCCCGATGGAGTTCAACATTCCCGCCGCGGTCTCGCAGATTCTCGGCGGCGGGTTGCCCCTGCGCGGCTGCGAGGAGATCCCCTTGGTGACGACGGCTCCCAACACCGCGGGGTCGACCACAGCGGAGGCCTCCAGGCCGTAGCCGAAGGTCCCGGAAGCGGACAGGACCGGCGTGTCGAACCGGACGCCGCACAGGTTCATGGAGAGGTCAACGCTCACAGCACCACCTCCCCGGCCTCGAACACCGGGCCATCGGTGCACGTGCAACGCCAGCCCCCCGCCGGGTGCGCCACCGAGCACCCCCGGCAGATCCCGATGCCGCAGGCCATCTCGGTCTCCAGGGAGAGCCAGCACGCCACGCCGCGCGACCTGCACAGCGCCACCACGGCCTTGAGCATGGGGGTGGGTCCGCAGGCCAGCACCCGGTGGGCTCCAGGGTCGTCCAGCCGCGCCTCGAGCAGCTCCGTCACGCGCCCCTTCAGGCCGGCGCTGCCGTCCTCGGTGCAGCGGTGAAGGGACAGCCCCGCTGCGGTGATGCGCTCGGCCAGCACCAGGTCAGCCGCGGACCGCCCACCATAGAGGACCTCCACCGCGGTGCCTGCGGGCGCCCGCAGGGCGTGCAGAACCAGCGGCGGAATGCCCGAGCCGCCCCCGGCCAACAGATCCCGAACGCCGGGCGTGGGCGGCGGAAAGGGCCGGCCCAGGGGGCCGAGCACCGTCACTGGCGCGCCGCGACCGAGCCCCGCGATCAGCCGGGTGCCCCGACCCACGACCTTGACCAGAAGCTCCAGTTGGTCGGGGGCGGTGTCCAGCACCGAGAAAGCCCGGGGCAGGACGGGGTGACGCGCCCAGGGACCACGCACCATGACGAACTGCCCGGGCTGGACCGCCGACGCGTCCAGCTCCTCGGGCACGGCCAGCCGGACCAGTCGGCAGTCAGCCCCGAGATCCTCGTTGGAGGACACCAGGGCAGGGACGAATGCGACGTTGGTTGAGCTCATCGAAGCGATTTGGGCAGATTCGGCGATCCCCGGTCAGGGCGCCTGTTTGCGGATGGTCGCCATCTTGGCACCAAGGGTGTTGAGCTGCACGTTGAGGCGACTGTATCGATCCGCGCCGGAGTAGACGGCGGTCTTGAGGATACGCTGCCAGTACCGTTCCAGGCGGTTGCCGTACTTGGCTTTGAATCGATAGTACCGCCCGCGCACCCGACGGAACTTCGCCAACACCATGCGCTTCTGCTTTTCGGCCTTGTCGTCGGGCTCCATGGGTCGCATGGAGGTCATGACCGGCCGCATCGCGACCCACCGCGGCCGTCTCCACCTGGGGCGGCGCATGGTGGACATCACGTGGTTCATCGAGGCACGACGCATGGACGGCCGATTCATGGACGGCAAGGCCAGCACCGTCGCGTCGAAGAGGTTCTCCGCGGCCACCTCGATCGATGCGTCGGCAGCCACGTGGGCCTGTCCGGGGGACGTCTTCGCGGCGGGCTTCTTCGACGATCCCGGCCAGAGCGCCGCGATGAGCGCCACTGTGACGACCAGCGCCACACCCGCCACGAGCGGCAGCACCCAGCCGGCTCGCCGCGCCGGCTCCTCCACCGGGATCGCCAGGGGCCCCGGGGAGGTCCCCACGGGACTGCCCACCGCGCCAAAGGCCTCCGTGGAGACGCTCCACATGTCGGTCATGGCGTAGGAGACGGTCTGCTCCTTGGCGTCGATGATCTGCGGCCGGAACTCCGAGACGTCCGTGGCCTTCACCTCCCGGATCATCTCCAGCTCCTGGACCAGCTCCGCCTCGAAGTGGTGCCGCAGAAACTCCGCGAGGTCGTCGGCGCTGATGGTCGGGTTGACCTCGAGCAGCAGCTTCTGCAGCTCATCGCGGAAGTCCTTGGCGGTCTGGAACCGGTCGTCCGGGTCCTTGGCCACGGCCTTGAGGACGATGTCGTCGTAGGTCGTGCCGAGCCCAGGTCGCCGCTCTGACGGCGGGATCACCTCACCCAGCACCACCTGCCGGGCGATCTGGCGATACTCGTCGTTTTCGCCGAAGATCAGCATCCGATCGCCCACCAGCATCTCGTAGAGCACCACGCCCATGGCGTACAGGTCGGTCCGATGGTCCAGGGTGCGCCCCTTGAGGATCTGTTCCGGCGCCATGTACCCGAACTTGCCGAACCCCACCCCCGGATCATCCCGGGAGACCTGGTTGGCCGACCGGGAGACTCCGAAGTCGATGATGCGCACCTCGCCCTCCCGGGAGATGAGCACGTTGGGCGGGCTCATGTCACAGTGCACGAGCTTGAGGTCCTTGCCGTTCTCGTCGTGGCGCCGGTGGGCATAGGATAGGCCGCTGGCGACCTCCCGCGCGATCATCAGGGCGACGTCCGGCGGCATGGCGATGTCGCACTCGTAGCAGCGGCTCAGGATGCGCCGCAGATCCCGCCCCTCCACATACTCCAAGGCGAGGAAGTAGTCCGACCCCACCACCCCCACCTCGAAGACCGGCACGATGTTGGCGTGGTTGAGATTAATGGAGATCTTGGCCTCGTCCACGAACCGCTCGGTGAAGCTGGTGTTCGTCGAGAGGTGAGGCAGGATCTTCTTGATGACAAAAAGCTTTTCGAACCCCTGGATTTCGCCCGACTTGGCCAGAAATATCTCCCCCATGCCGCCGCGGCTCATGCGGCGGAGCAACAGATAACGGCCAAAGACCGACGGCAGCTTGATATGCTCACCCGTCGACTGGCGCTGGGCGAAAACGTCTGACACCATCTGTCATTCTAGCGTCAAAGCAGGGTCAACTCAATTCGGTGGCGGAGATCGCCGCTCGTGGGGCCACATTGCCGCCAACGAGCAACTCTGATATCTTGCGGTCAGCTCACATCGTGCAGCCACGACAAGACACCTGGAGGTTTCGTAGTCCAATGTTCTGGCCGTCTTCGGTCCAGGCTCCCCGCGCCACACGAGGGGGGCGGCGGATGCCGCTCCCGTGGCTGGTCAGCGCCCTGTCTTTACTCGCATTCCTCGGTGGATGCAAGTCCCACGGGAGCGTCATGATCACCCTGGAGCTCCCCGCAGCCCAGGAGCTGAACCCCATGGCGGATCCCCGCCTGGCGAGCTTCAGCCTCGTCGTCAGCGACACCGACGGCAACGTCCAGAAGATCAACACGGAGCCCTACGCGCCGGGGGTCCGCCAGGTGGACATCGGGGAGCTCCCGGTTGGAGACATCGGTCGCCTGACGCTGGTCGGCTACTCCGACGCGAACCAGGTGCTGGCCTACGGCGAGGCCAGCGGGATCGCCGTGGGCGCCTATGACGACATCCTGGTCAGCCTCCCCTTTCGCAAGCCTTACACCTACATGGCGGGAGGACCCTCGGTGTCGGTCTTCGACACCACCCAGGCCCACTCCGCCGACGTGGTGTCCCCCATCGAGATCAACAGCCCGGGCCAGACCACCTCGGCCGTGGCCACCACCCCGGACGGCCGCTACGTCCTGGCCGCCGTGGCCGATCCCGCGACCCCGAGCGCCTCCAAGCTCCTCGTCTTCAACACCGGCCAGCACACCGAGGCCTATCGGGTACCCCTAAACCACAGCCCCGACTTCCTCTCGGTCTCCCACGACGGACACTGGGCCATCCTCTCGGCCACCGACGCCTCGCGAATCACGGTGGTGGACCTCCAGGACGTCTTCGCGGACGTGGATCCGGCGCTGACCACCCGGGACATCGTCTTCGCGGCGCCCAAGCGCGCGGCCTTCGTCAGGCGCACCGATGGAAGGGACCTCGCAGTGGTCCTGCAAAACAGCCTCCTCAAGGGAGAGGACTGCCTCAGTGCCGCGCTCCCCAGCACGCTGAGCGTCATCGATCTCTCCGACGGCAACCTGCTCAACTCCACCTTCTTCGAGACCACCCTGGCGGACGTGGCCTCCCGCCCAGGCGACAGCCTCGTGTACGCCGCCGAGCCGTGCCAGCAGCGCGTGGCGACCTTCGACACCAACAGCTACCAGGTCAGCACCCTCGTCGGCGTCCAGTCGCCCACCAGCCTCATCGTCAAGGACGACCTCCTGTGGATCGGCCGGGAGGAGCTCTTCCAGCCGACGTCTCCCAACACGGCGAGGATCCTCATCGACAGGGTCAACCTGAACACGTTGGAATACACCCCGGTGGTGACGACCCCCTTCCTGCAGGAGGGCCTCGTGGTCCGGGAGGGGAACGATCAGGGCGCCAGCCGCGTCGTGCTCCGCGCCAATCCGCTGATTGTGCAGGTCTACCACCTGTCGGTCCCCCCGGGCGGCACGCGCATCTCGGCGCTCGTCTGGGCCGGCTACTTCGGGGCCTACAACCCGGCCCTGGAGACTCCGGAGGGTGACCTCAGCGAGGTCCTGTTCATCTCGTACAGCTACGTGGGGCTGGACACGAACACAGGCGAGATCCGACGGCGCTTCCGGGCAGGGTGCCTTGCCTTCAAGAACAACGATCTCGTCAACGATGAGTGCTGCGAGGCGCTGGAGCCATTCGAAGCCCCCCCCTGCACGCAGGAGTTCGTCCCCGAGGTCGCCACGTCACTTTTCGGTGTGCCATGAGGAACCTCGTCGCCGCCACCGTGCTGCTCGCCTGCCTGGGCGCGCTACCTCGGGTGGCCGAGGCCCGGCGCCGCTCCATCGCCGTGCTGGAGTTCCGCCAGGGGGTTAGCGCCCTGCCCTGGTTCGCGGATCGCATGGCCAAGCGCCTCCGACACCTGACAGGGCTGCCCGTGCTCGGTCCCACCGAGGCGCGTCAGAAGATGGGGGACCGGATAGACAACTTCGTGGCCCGCTGCCAGGGCCAGCCTCGCTGCGTGGGGGCCATCGGCCGGAAGCTCGGCGTGACCGAGGTCATCCTGGTGGGCATGAGCAGCCTCGGCGACGTGATCATCCAGATCACCCGGGTGAAGGTGAGCAGCCGCCGGGTGCTCGGCAGCGTGGGCCACACCATGCCGCCTCTGGCCAAGCTCTCCATGGGAAAGCTCGACGGCCTGCTCCGCCGGCTCATGCCCCACCGCGACTTCATCCGATACGGCTTCATCCGGGTGCGGTCCAACAGGCGCGGCGCCCAGGTCTTCCTCAATGCGAAGAAGCACGGGCTCACGCCCCTTTCGGGCTCCATCAAGGTGCGGGCCCCCTCCACCCACCGGGTCAAGGTGAGCAAGCGCGGCTTCGTGGACTTCTCCGCAGACCTCAGGGTCCCGCCGGACGGCACCGTGACCGTGAACGCCGTCCTGCCCCTCATCCCCAAGGGGGGCACCCCCTTCTACAAGAAGTGGTGGTTCTGGACGGTCATCGCCTCGGGTGTCGTGACCATCGCCGGGATCACCGCCGGGGTGATGCTCACCGTGGGCAAGAAGCCCGACTCCGTGCCCGCCGTCATTCGTTGGTAGGCACTCGAGGATCGAAGGGGACGAGGGTCTCGACGTCCGGCTCCAACGACAGGATGCGCCCGTTGTGCACGAGGTGCTTGTACAGGTAGCGCTGGTGCTCGGGGACGTCCAGGTTCTGGGCTGTGACGATCTCGTCGCGCCCCGGCACCAGGTTGGGGTACACCAGCAGCTTCGTGTCCGAGGTGAACAACTTGCCCATGGCCTCCAGGATGCCGCCCTGCATGGAGTCGTAGTACCTGTCATCCAGGATGGACCGGATGTTGTCCACCGACAGGATGAGCCCGATGCGCCGCTTGTCGTGCAGCGTGAAGTACTCGCTGAGCCGGAAGTACCGCAGGTGCGAGGTGACCATCACGTGCTGACCCAGATCCGTGAGTCGCACGACGCGCTCCTCCAGATCGAACACCTCGTCCACCCCGTGCGACAGGTGACGGGCCACGTTCATCTCGCAAAAACAAACCACATTGCGGGGTGACGTAGCCAGGTCCCGAGTGAAGACCTCCAGGCCGCAGCGAAGCATGTCCGCCTGGACCGGGGTGAAGGGTCGGAAGGTCCCGCGCAGCACCAACACGTGCCGGTGGAAGAGCAGATCCGCGGGCATCACCGCGTGCCCATCTGGCGTGAACATCACCACCGGGCTGAGGCTGGAGGTGACCAGCCGCAGGTTCAGGCGGCGATTGTCGGCGCCTCCAAAGGCGGGCCCCTCGAAGTGGATGTAGTCCACCTCGATCCGACCCCACACCAGATCGTCCGCGAGGCAGTCGACGAGGGTCTCGGGCCGGTCGCCGTGGGTGAAGGCGCCGTGGATCAGGTTCACGCCCAGGATGCCCAGGGACTCCTGCTGGTCACGGTTGGTCTGGTCCAGCATGCGAACATGGAGCACGATCTGGCTCGGCTGGGCACCGGACACGTGCTGGTAGCGGACCCCCATCCAGCCGTGGCAGTCCCCGTCGGACTCGGCGGACTTGGCCGCCACGGTGTCCCCAAAGGCAAAGAAGGTGGACTCGGGGCTCCGGCTGTCGGCGACGCGCGTGACGATGTCGGTGTACTCCGTGTCGAGGATGTTCTCCAGGCGGGACCGGGTGACGTACCGGCCGGACTGCTCCACACCGTACATGGCGTCGCTCATCTGCATGTCATAGGCCGAGACGGTCTTGGCCACCGTGGCGGAGGTCTTGCCTGCGCGGAAGAACTGTCGAGCCACCTCCTGGCCGGCGCCGATCTCGGCGATGGTGCCGAAGACCCGCGGGTCGGTGTTGACCTGCCAGGCCTTGTGGCGGGTGCTGGGTTTGGATCCGTTTGCTTCCATGGGTTCACCGCCCTCGCATGTCCTCGTCCCTGCTACACAGCTCTAATCAGTTTCACGGCCCCTGTCGTCGGGTCGATCCGAGCCAGCCACGGCGTCCTGAATCACCAGCCCGGCCAGGATCATGCCGAAGGTGGCCGTCATGTGCACCGCCGATCCGTTGCCGTGATCCGATGGGCCGCCCCCGGGCTCGCCAGCCTGGGCCTCCTGCGCGGGCTCGTCGCTGTAGACGCACACAAAGTCCCCGGCGAACCCCCGCCGGCGCAGCCGCTTGCGTACCAACCGTGCCAGGTGACACTTTTCGCTTTCCCAGATGGAGGCCACCCGGACACGGGTGGGATCCACTTTGGAGGCGGCCCCCATGGCGGAATAGAACCGCGCTCCGGAGAGGTGAGCGGCGCGGGCGAGCTCCACCTTGTTGTTCAGGCTATCGATGGCGTCGACGACGTAGTCGTAGGCACCCAGGTCAAAGGTGTCACGGGTGTCCCGATCCCAGGGCTTGGCCACCGCCACCACGTCGGCATCGGGCCTGATCTCCAGGAGGCGATCGCGCAACGCGTGGACCTTCACCTGGCCCAGGTTGCCGGCTGTGGCCTGGACCTGTCGGTTGACGTTGGTGGCGCAGATGAGATCGGGGTCCACCAGAGTCAGGTGGCCAACGCCTGTACGCCCGAGCGCCTCGGCGCACCACGAGCCCACGCCCCCCACGCCGAAGAGGATCACCCGGGCCCGGGCCAGGCGGTCGAGACCCTCGCTGCCCACCAGCCTCTCCGTACGATCCAGAATCCGCGGATGTCGCATGGCCCGATACCTCGCCACAAAAAAAGCTCGAAAGTCGAGTCTAGCTCAGCTCGTCGAACCCGGACACCCGGGCTTCGTCGCAGCCCACCTCGGCCAGGGCCTGGTCCTGGTACGCCTGACACAGCCTCACAGAGAAGTGATCCCACTGGCGGCACACGGCGAGGGTCGCGTCGTCCGGAGAGACCAGGCTCGGGTGACCCATGAGGCGGGTGAACTCGTCGATCAGGGGCACAGCGGCTCGGTCATCGACCCCCGCCAGCAGGTCCCGGCAAAAGTCCTCGGCGGAGTACCAAGCCTGCACGCGGCCCATGTCCCGGTGGATCTGCGTGAGCAGCACGTTCCGCGGCCCCTCCCACAGCTCCATGATGAAGGCGTCCCGGAGCAGGCGCGGCAGGGCGCTGAGGTCCTCCATGACACCGTGGCCGCCGTACAGGGACATGGCGAGCCGCAGCATCTGGGGGGCCTCCCAGGCCATGGTGATCTTCTGCAACAGGACGAGCTCCCGCAGGCGGAAGCGCCGCCTTCGCTCGGTGAGGTCGGAGACGGCCTCCAGCTCCCGTAGGCCGGCCGGCAGCGTCTCCCCGAGGGCGATGAACTCGCCGTACATCTTGAACACGCCGGCGGCGCCGCGGCGAGCGAAGCGGTTGAGATCGGACACCTGGTTCTGCACGAAAGGGAACTGCGCCACCGGGAAGCCGAAGGCCGTGCGGAACTGCGCGTACCAGGTGGCCTCCCTGGCCGCTCTCACAGCGGCCGCAGCCATGCCGAAGGCCACGTGCAACCTCGAGATGGTCAGCGTCACCGCCACCACGTTCGCGAGCCCCTTGTCTAGCGGACCCACCGGGTAGGCCACCGCCCCGTCGTAGGTGATCTCCGCCGTGGGGAGCTCTGCGGTGCCCATCTTCGGCTTGAGCCGGTCAATCGTACAGCCGTTGCGCACGCCGCGCTCGCGGCCGCCATCGAGCCAGGACGGCACCAGGAAAACGGCCACCTTGTCCGGCGCCTCGGTCCCCTTGGGCTTCGCGGTTACCAGGGCCAGATCCGCCTGCATGGCCGAGCAGAAGAACTTCTTGCCGTACAGACGCCACACCCCGGCGAGCCCGTCTGGGCCGGCCTCCTTTTCGAATACCGCCTCCACCAGGTTGGCGCCGACGTCGCTCCCGCCCTGGATCTCGGTGAGGAACTGCGCGCCCACCGCGTACCGCCGCTGCCCGTGGTCCACCACGCCGTCTCGCGCGGAGTGAAACAGCCGCCGCGCCTCGTCCCCCAGCGCGTGATCAGACGACGGGTCGGCGTACTTGCGGGCCAGCGCGATCATCCCGTCGGTACAGGCCACCGGGCACATGACGCCGAACTCCCCGTTCTGGTACAGGAGGAACATCTTCGCGAATCGGCTCCAGGCGGAGTTCCGCGACGGGTCGAAGAGGCCGAGGTCAAACACCTCGCGCTCGACCTGCTCGGTCTCGGCGCACCGCTCGATGGCGTCGATGCGGTGGTTGAAGCCGTCGTAGTGGCGGACCTGGGTACATTTGATCCGGTTCTCCAGCGAGGCCGACGCGTTGGCCAGGTCCCGGTGGTCGAAGGAGACCCGGCGCGATAGCAAGCGCAGCTCATCGTCGACGCGCGCCGCCTCCTCGCCACAGTGGTGCTTCACCAACGCCTGCAACAGCGGGTCTCCGGCGTAGTAGTCGAACGCGTCTCGCACCCGCAGGAAGTCATCAAAGGAGTAGGGGTTGTTCCGATCACCTTCGGTGTACATGGCTCAGTCTCCTTGGGTCTGGGGGCACCACTGTCGCGGCGCCACCCAGGTGCGGATGCCGATGACCCCCAGAGTGGCCGATCACCGATCCCGGCGTCAACAGCCGCTGAAAGCGGCGCGACGGATTGTACGCGCTATTCGGCACACAACAGTCACAAAACCGTGTTACTCTGCGGTCTTGAATTGGAAGTCCGAGGACCCCGACGTGCCGGACCCCGCCGACAGCTTGCGTGTGCCCCACGCCAACGACATGAAGATCGACGCGCCGGCCTTCGAGGAGATCGCCGCGCGGTACCAGGCGCTCGAGGCCCGGTTCACGGCGGCCCCCGACCCCGAGGCGCGCCTCGCGGTGATCCAGGAGTGGGACGGCCTGCGGTGCCACCTGGACTCCTGGCGCTCCCTCACCCACCTGCGGTTCAACCAAAAGACCGACGACAGGGAGCACCGCGCTGCACGTGAGCGGTGCGACGAGCTGACCCCACGGTTTCAGCGGCTGGACGTCTCGCTCAAGCGCATGGTCCTGGCGAGCCCCCATCGGAAGGACCTGGCGCGGCGGCTCGGCGCCCAGGCGTTCGCCCTGTGGGAGTCGGACGTCATGGCCTTCGAGCCAGCCATCGAGGAGGACCTCGTCAGAGAAGCGCGCCTCGAGGCCGAGTACGTGGAGCTGCTCGCCGGCGCGCGGATTCGCTTCCGGGGCGAGGATCTGAACCTGCCGGAGATCCGACGCTTCGCCACCGGGCCGGAGCGCGCCACCCGACACGAGGCCGAGCAGGCCCGGTGGACCTGGTTCACCGACCACCAGACAGACCTGGACCGGATCTTCGACGACCTGGTGCACCTCCGTACTTCCATGTCGAAGAAGCTCGGCCTGGCCAGCTATGTGGATCTGGGCTATCGGCGAATGCAGCGTGTCGACTACGATGCCGCCGACGTGGCACGGTTCAGGGACCAGGTGCGGGACCAGGTGGTGCCCCTGGCGGCAACCCTCCGCCAGCGACAAGCCGCCCGCCTGGGTGTGGAGCGGCTCTGCTTCTGGGACGAGGCCGTCCACGACCCCAGGGGCAACCCCGAGCCCCAGGGGGACCACGCCTGGATGCTGGCCCAGGCCCAGGAGATGTTCGACGCCATGCACCCGGACCTGGCTTCCTTCTTTTCCATGATGCGGGATCGGGGGCTCTTGGACCTCCAGGCGCGGGACGGAAAGTCGGACGGCGGGTTCTGCACCGGATTCCCGATCTGGGGCGTGCCCTTCATCTTCGGCAACTTCAACGGCTCCAAGGCCGACGTGGAGGTCTTCACCCACGAGAGCGGCCACGCGTTCCAGTTCTATCGCTCCGGGGACATGGAGCTGCTGGACTATGTCTGGCCCACGGCAGAGTCCTGCGAGGTGCACTCCATGGCGCTGGAGTTTCTGACCTGGCCCCACATGGAGCGGTTCTTCGGCGATCACGCCGAGCGGTTCCGACGGAACCACCTCACGGACTCGCTGCTGTTTCTGCCCTACGGCACCGCGGTGGACCACTTCCAGCACCTGGTCTACGAGAGTCCGGGGGCCAGCCCCGATGAGCGGCGAGACCTGTGGCAACAGATGGAGCGCACCTACCTGCCCTGGCGGCGCTACCGGGACCTGGCCCACCCGGCGGCGGGTGGCTTCTGGCAGCTGCAGCGCCACATCTACATCAACCCCTTCTACTACATCGACTACTGCCTGGCGCAGACCTGCGCGCTGCAGTTCTGGATCCGATCCCGGCAGGACGCCGACGCCGCCCTGAACGACTATGTGGCCCTGTGTAACCGCGGCGGCCGATTGCCCTTCCAGAGCCTGGTGAGATCGGCCGGGCTCGCCTCGCCCTTCGACGAAGGGATCCTCGCGAGCGTCGTCGGCCAAACCCACGACGCCCTCGAGACCCTGGCCGCGACCTGCTCTCGGGAACGCTGCTGAACAGGGTCGCCTTGACCGCGCATCAATGGCGCTACTGCGTCACTGTGCAGGTGTACCCCATAGTGGCGTTGTACTCGAAGAACAAGAACCGCCCCGTGGCCATGCCGCCGGCCTCGCTGGAGCCGAAGTCCACCTGCCCCACACTGAAGGGCGCGCCGATGGTCTGGGTGTCCCAGTCGAGGTTGGTGGCCCCGGCCGACGAGTTGTCGGTGGTCGACCCGTCAGAGAATCCGATGGTAATGGTCTCGGAAGTCGCCACGGTGGCCGCGATCTGGTAGATGGTGAAGCTCCCCGTCGGATACAGGATGACCTGTACGCTCCAGTTGCCGACAGTCCCACCCCAGTAGTCCACGCTCACCCAGGTGAACACCGCCATGGTGGAGTCCGCGTGGGAGTACATGCGCCCCGGCGAGTTCAGGTAGCCGTCTGCGCCGTGGGCGTGGATGGTGGGCAGGACGCCCGACCACCCCTGGTAGAGCCACAGGGGCACCTGGCTGCAGCAGTCCACCTCTCCGCCGCCCAGCACCAGCCCGCCGTTGGTGCCGAAGCCGACGGTGGACGTGGTCGCCGTGGTCGTGGGACTGATCCAGTGCGGGAAGGCAAAGGGCAGCATCACGTTCGTGTAGTCGTCGTCCCAGGTGATCCAGGACCCGTCGAAGTCCAGTGTGTGCCCGCCAGCCACGGGGTCTACGTACAGCACGTACTCGGACTGACAGGTGGCGTCGCACCCGTCCCCGGAGGTGGTGTTGCCGTCGTCGCAGGTCTCCCCCGCCGTGACATTCAGGTCCCCGTCGCCACAGCTCGCGAAGGTGCAGTTGGCGTCGCACGTCGCTGTCTCCCCGCTGTCGTCACACTCCTCAGTCCCGAAGACGATGCCGTCCCCGCAGTCCACCTGACAGGTGGAGGGCTCCCCGGTGCATTCGTACCCATGCTCCACCCCGCAGACATCGTCGCAGCCGTCTCCAGCCACCGCACCGCCGTCGTCACAGGTCTCCCCGCCGTGGCGTTGATGGTGCCGTCGCCGCAGGTGGCAAACGTGCAGTTGGCGTCGCAGGTCGCCGACTCGCCGCCGTCGTCGCACTGCTCGCCGCCAGCCACCACGCTGTCGCCGCAGTTGGTGTTGCACACGCTGGGCTCCCCCGTGCAGTAGTACCCCGCCTCCGGGGTGCAGTCCGCCGCGCAACCGTCCCCGTCCGCCGTGCCGCCGTCGTCGCACCCCTCCCCCGCCGCCGCGTTCACGTCTCCGTCCCCGCACTCGGCCACCGTGCAGTCCGCGTCGCAATGCGCGCTGTCTCCGCCGTCGTCGCAGGCCTCTGCGCCGGCCACGACACCGTCACCGCACTGGGTGGTGCACACAGAAGGCTCCCCCGTGCAATAGTACCCCGCCTCGGGAGTGCAGTCCGCCGCGCACCCGTCCCCGTCCGCCGTGCCGCCGTCGTCGCACCCCTCCCCCGCCACCGCGTTGACGTCCGCGTCGCCACACTCGGCGTCCGTGCAGTCCGCGTCGCAGTCCACGCTGTCGGCGCCATCGTCGCAGGCCTCGCCTGCCGTGGCGTTGTGCTTGCCATCCCCGCAGACCGCCAAAGTGCAGTCGTCGTTGCACGTGGCGCTCTCGCCGCCGTCGTCACAGGGCTCGGTGCCCACGGCGACCCCGTCCCCGCACGTCCCGTAGCAGCTGCTCGGCGACCCCGTACAGGTCCACCCCGACTCCACGGTGCAATCCGCCGCGCACCCGTCCCCCGCATCCGTGTTGCCGTCGTCGCACTCCTCGTCCGGGGTCATGCCGCCGTTGCCGCACACCCCGTGGCACTGGCTCGGGATGCCGAGGCACTCGTAGCCCTCCTCCACGGTGCAGTCCGCCGCGCACCCGTCCCCCGCCGTCGTGTTGCCGTCGTCGCACCCCTCGTCCGCCTGCACCGAGCCGTCCCCGCAGATGGGTTGGCACACGCTGGGCTCCCCTTCGCACTCGAAGCCGTGCTCCACCTCGCAGGCCGCGCTGCATCCGTCCATGAACAGGGCGTTGCCATCGTCGCACTCCTCGGTTCCCGCGACGATGCCGTCCCCACAGCTGGCCACGCATTGGCTCGGCGTGCTCCAGCAGGAGAACCCGTGCTCGGTCTGACACGTAGACGAGCAACCGTCCCCGTCCACGTTGTTTCCATCGTCACAGGTCTCCGGGAGCTGGGGGTTTCCATCCCCGCAGGTCCCGTCTCCCCCGCCGCCACCGCCGCAGCCCGACGCCACCGACGCTCCGGCCACCAGCCCGGCGAGAACAAAAGCAATTATTGAATCAGCGCGTCTCATGAAAGTCTCCTGAAAACAAAGCCCGACCACCTTGGATACCAAGCACGTTCCTTACGAGACCCGATCATAGCCCAAAAACGCCCGCCGGACGACGACGATGACACAGAATTTCCCCCGGCAACCCGATTGCGATACTATCCCCTCCCAACGCGCATGGGAGCGCCCTGGGGACAAGCCGATGACAGACACACTGATTTATCAATGCGACGCCTCGGTCTGGATCGAGCACGGCGAAAAACACGAGAAGCTCGACAAGCTCGACGCGGTCATCGACAAGAGCGGGTTTTTCGCCAACCTGGAAGAGACCTGGGAGGCCACCGGCGGCACCAAGGACGACTTCTCCATCGTCATCAAGCCCAACATCATGACCGCGTAGATCCACGACGACGAGACCTCTGTCTACACCTGCCCCCAGGCCGTGGAGCACCTCATCGACCGCATCCACGCGGCCGGGTACCACAAAATCGCCGTCGTGGAGTCCCGCAACGTCTACGACTACGCTTACACCGGACGCACCGTGCCCGCCGTGGCTCAGATGTGCGGTTACTCGGGCTGCAACTACGACATCGTCGACCTCAGCACCGACACCCCGGTGGACGTGGACTACGGCGGCTGCCTGGGCAAGGACATCGCCGGCGAGCGGTGGGCGAGCGCCGACTACCGCATCTCCTTCGCCAAGAACAAGACCCACTGGCAGGCCGTCTACACCGCCTGCCTCAAAAACGTCTACGGCTGCTTCCCCCGGTGGGACAAGATGAAGCTGTACCACGGCACCCAGCAGGAGTGGTGGGCCGTCACCATCCTCTCCCTCGAGCTGCACCCCGTGCACTTCGGCTTCCTGGACGCCTGGGTCAGCGGCGACGGCCTCACCGGCCACGTCTGGGATCCCACGCCCAAGCACACCCACACCTGGCTGGCCTCTCCCAACATCTTCGCCCTGGACTGGGTGGCCGGCGAAAAGATGGGCCTCAACCCCACCAAGAGCCCCATGGTCGCCCAGGCCCTCGGCGCCTGGGGCCCCATCAAGATCACCCGCCAGGGCCCCATGGACGTGTACCGCTCCTGGGACAACATCGCCGGCTTCGTCCCCCCCATCATCAACACCATCGAGAAGTTCCACAACCTCGTCTACCTCGTCACCCGCGCCAGCACCACCCCCGGCGATCCACGGTTCGAGCCCGTCAGCAAGTTCCAGCTCTTCTTCGCGCTCCCCCAGGAGCTCATGCGCCTCGGCCAGAAGCTGGGCGTCTTCCAGGCCCGCTGGGAGAAGTTCGAGGACCAGGTCTTCGACATGACCCCCGACGGCGGCGTCTGCCCCATGCAGCGCCCCTAGTCAGAGCGGCGATCGGTTTGAACGCCTACTGGGCGATCACGGTGAGATAGTCGAAGCAGACGGCCGCCGAGTAGGTGAAGAAGCCCACGGTGCCGGTGGCGTGCATTCCGTCACTGATCTGGAGGGTCGGTCCGCCCGGCGCCAGCGCGCACGTCAGATCATCTCCCACCGCGGTCACCACCATGGTGTACTGGCTCGCCACGGCGACGGAGCCGAAGGCGGTCTCGGCGATCGTCGGCGACCCCCCCCCGGATTCCGCTCGCTTCAACACGAGCTGATAGTCCCCGAGGTTGACCATGCAGACGTAGCCGAGGAGGTTCGGGTTGGCGATGCTGGTCGTGCGATACACCAGCCCCGCGGCGGACCATTCGCCTGCCGCCGGTTGGGTGTCCGTGACGGTGAAGGTGGTCTGAGCCGCATAGTCGGAGCCTGGAATCTCAATGTCCGGTAGGCGGCACCTGACCCAGGTGTCGACGGGATCGGTCTGGCAAAAGGCACCGCCGGCCAACCCCCAGGTCCCCCCTTCGACCCCGAAAGGAACCGAGGCGCCCGAGAACGAATCATAGTAGTAGACGGCGTCGTGCACCTCGGGAAACGGATCCTCGCCGTCGGGCACCGAGTCACCGTCCCGGTCGGGGTCGCAGACATCACCCACCCCGTCGCCGTCCAGGTCAATCTGGCTGGGATTGGGCGTGTTGGGGCAGTTGTCCTGGCTGTCGTACACTCCGTCGCCGTCAACGTCGCCCTGGTAACACCCCGACGTATCGTACCCCTGGCAGGTACCCAGGCAGGCCAGTGTGCCCGCTCCGTAGCCCAGGGATTGGCACGTCTCGCCACCCAGGTCGCCGCCGTCGCAGTCCTCGGGACCATTGACAAGCTGGTCGCCGCAGTAGCCCTGACAGCCGTCCACATCGAATCCACCACAGTCGCTCCGGCAGGCCAGCGTGCCCTCGTAGTAGCCGAAATTCAGACAGGTGTATCCGCCGAGGTTGTTCCCGTCGCACGCCTCGCCGCCGCTGATCTGGCCGTCGCCGCAGGTTCCGCCCTCGCAGCCAGTCGTGTTGTAGCCGGTGCAGTCGGCGAGACACTCCAGCTGCCCGCCTATGAAGCCCAGGCTCCCGCAGGTCTCCCCGGCCATGTTGTTGCTGTCGCAGACCTCCGCGCCGTCGATCACCCCGTCGCCGCAGATTCCCGAGCAGTCGGACGTGTCGAAGCCCAAGCAGTCTTGCCCGCACGCCAACACCCCCGCCTGATACCCGAGGCTCTGACACGACTCGCCGTCGAGGTCGCCGCCGTCGCACACCTCAGGGTACTCTGCCGCACCGTTGCCGCACTCGGCTTGGATCTCGCAGTCGGACAGGTCGAAGCGGCAGTCGCCGAGGCAGGACAGCGCCCCGTCCCCGAGGCCCAGATCGTCGCAGATCGACGCCGACAGGGTCGCGCCGTCGCAGGGCTCCTCGCCGACCAGGACCCCGTCGCCGCAGGTCGGCGCGCAGACGCTGGGCTCTCCTTCGCACCACCAGCCCTCGGCCACTCGACAGGTCGCCTCGCAGCCGTCGTCATTCGTCGAGTTCCCGTCGTCGCACTCCTCGTTGCCGGAGACCACTCCGTCGCCGCAGAAGCCGGTGCACACGCTCGGCTGTCCAAAGCACTGCCAACCGGGCTCGATCAGGCAGGACGAATCGCAGCCGTCGCCCACCGCGATGTTTCCGTCGTCACAGGCCTCGCCCGCCTCGATGGCCCCATTCCCGCACTCCACCGGCCCTGCGGCCGAAAAATCCACCGTGCACGCGGGCAGCCCCACCAACGCGGCCACCATGACGCCGACTGCCACGAGCCTCCCGGCCAGTGCCCCCCCCCACCCCGCACGCCCCCCACGCCAACCACGCCGAACACGAAGAACGCGCCAAGCACGCCAACCACGCCGAACACGAAGAACGCGCCGAACACGCCAATTTCCCGATTCCCCCACTTCTGCGCTGGTCGCCACTGGCGGTCGTTCCATGGTGGTCATCCGTCTTCAACTCGATAGTACGTCAACCACGAGCGCCCAACAACCGAATGCGAGATCCCACCCATCGCGGACCAGAGCCGACAGGGGGACCAACGACCGCCGGCGGGGGAGTCGTCGTCTGAGCTACCGCGTCATCGATTTCCCGTGGCGGATGACACCGGGCGGCCCAGGAGCTTGGCGCAGACTCCGACGAGCTGCTTCGCCAAGGGATCCTGTGTCAGGCGCTTCAGGCTCACCGAAACCTTCCGGAGCGTCTCCCCGGCCCCCAGCTTGCGCAGGGCCAAAATGGCGTGGTACCGGTCGCGGTAGGGCGCCTCGCGAGCAAGGGTCGTCTGCGCCAAGACCTTCACCACAGGCTGGTTGCGGTACCAGCGGGGGGTGATCAGGGTCTGGCCACGACGCACCTTGGGGATCCGTCCGAGATCGCGGATCACGCTGGTCAAGGGCGGGCATTGGGCGCAACCGTGATTCTTCTGCACCCGCCGGACAAAGAGCGCGAAGGCCCGCTCGCTCGGCGCGCCCTGTCCATCCACGGGATTCCACAGGGCCACGAGGCCGGTCATGCAGCCCTCATAGACCCGCCTGTTGGACGGGTGCTTGGAGCAGTCATCGTAGATGGACAGCAGGGTCTTCTCGTCGCGCAGTCACTGGCCCCAGGACAGCAGGTAGGAACGGACCCGATGGTTTGGCTCGGAGCGCATCATCATCAGGAACCTGAGCCCGAACCCCTTCACCCAGCTGCGGCTGACCAGGGTCGCGGCCTCCTCCTTGCGCACCGCGGGGTGACGGTGCTCGGCCATGCGCAGCACATAGCGCGCCGCCTGGGGGGTGGTCTCCACCACCTTTCGCAGCGAGTGAGCGTAGCAGACGCAGCCCACCGGGCAACCGAGCCGAAAAAATGCACGGGCAATCGCCAAGGCTCCTGTGGCATAATCGTGGCATAGTCACCTTGAGACACTGCTGAGCAACCACTGCCTAGGAGGCATACAATGACAACCAAGGCCCCTCGGATCTGGATCGGCTCGCTCCTGGTGATCGCGTGCCTCTCGCTCGGCGGGTGCGTGAAAATCGGCAACTCGAGCAGCACCTGCGAGGCCGGTCAGACCTGCAGCTGCGACGGCATTGGCAACTGCGACCTGACCTGCCCCGACGGCGACTGCGTCCTGGTCTGCAGCGGCATCGGAAATTGCCTCTTCGACTGCGGGGGCGGCGCCTGCGACGTGGCCTGCGGGGGCAGCGGCAACTGCTTCCTGGACTGCCCGGGCGGTGACTGCGACATGACCTGCACCGGAACGGGCAACTGCGTGATAGAGACGTGCGCTGAAGGCTGCACCCAGGACTGCCAGAACACCGGCAACTGCATCTGCACCGAAGGCTGCCCCCTGTAGCCGCCTGATGACGCCCGCGCCGCGGTGCGCGTAGCCAGGGCAGGTCTCCAGGGGCAGGTCTACCGGGGCAGGTCTACCGGGGCAGGTCTACCGGGGCAGGTCTACCGGGGCAGGTCTACCGGGGCGAACGATCGTCGGTTCGGGAGTCCTCGGCTGAGCTGCCGCGTGATTCGGCGGCCTCGGCGGCCTCGGCGGCCTCGGAGTGCCGCTGACGGCGCTGGCGCCGCTGGCGGCGCCGGCGGCGGTCCAGCACCCGGGACTCCGGCATTCGTTGAGACGACCAGAACAGGTTTCCCCAGCGCCAGGTGCTCAGCCGCCACAGAGACCACTGGGCTTCGCCGATGGAGTGCGCGACGCGAGAGGCCTGCCCCTCCTCATCCGGTGCCAGACGCTTCCGCCTGTGCCGGTTGACGAAGTACCACAGCGCGCAAACCACGCAAACCAGCGAGGCAATGACCATCAGCGCGTGCAGAATGTCGCGAAAATCGAGCTCCATGTCCAAAGGCCCCGTGGAAGCATAACACGCGCCGACAACCCGGCCGAGCCGCATCCGACGGCACCTCCTCCCGGTCTCCTCCCGGTGCCTCGCGCGCCTCTTCGCGCTCGACGCGTGCTGTAACGTCGGCGGAAGGGACCCGACGGATGATCACGTGCCCAGAGCGGATCCGGTGTCGCGTCATACCCTGGAACCTTCGGGACGCAGCCTTGTCTACACCGTTGATACACCTATCGGAGCCGACGCATGGCCAGGCCAATCAAACCCGTGCTGGACTACGCGCTCAGCCGGGGATATCCATCGCGCAGGGGCACCGACCGGCGGACCTTCCTCCGGCTGGTTGTGACCGGCGCGGCCGGCGCGCTCGCGGGCTGTCGACCAGCCCCTGGCTCCAAAACCGTTCCAGCGCGCGTCCACGCGCCGCAGCACACCGCGGCGAAGCGTCCCCCTCCCGGCCCCCATCAGGCCGCGCAACCCACCCCGGAACCTCCAACGAGCGTTCGGGTGCTGCTGGCGGCCGCACCGGGAAAAACCGTGACCGTCGAATCGGACGACCCCCGATTCCTGACCTTCCTGGTCGCCCCCCAGCGCCAGGCCTACCTGAGACTCCACGTCGATCCGTCCAATCCTGGCTCCCCTAGCGCACCCTCCGTCCGGCCGTCGGTGATCGGCAGGCGCCTGGCCCGGTACTACCGCCTCCGGACCGGGAGGCGCATCTCGCGCCCAACCGTCACCCTCGGGGCCAAGGTCACCAGGAGGCCCGTCCACAGGCTCACCTACCACGGTGATCCCACCTCGCTCCCCGGATTTCCCGCCCAGCCGACCAGGTACTGACTGGCACCAACCTCCCTGACACCCATCAGCCTTGACTCATCAGACTTGTCAATATGTCCGGCCCCTCGCCGACGATGCGTGGCGAAATGTCACGGCCGCGCCGCCAAAACCGCCCCTGGCACAGTGAAGCCGCGGTCTTGGCCGTAGGCACGGCGCTTGCATCTACGTGCCGTCTGCGAAGGGAGACCAGCCGACCGATGCAAGGGAAGCGACCGATGCAAGGGAAGCGGCCGATGCAAGGAAAGCGGCCGATGCAAGGGAAGCGAGCCATCGAGCGATATTTCTGGGGCGTGCACCTGGCCGTGATCGGCGTCGTGGCCGTGGTGGCGGGGTGGACCGCCACCTCCCTCTTCGCCAACGCGTACCTCGGACCGGGGCGCGCACCAGGCCACGGACCGGGGCACGGACCGAGGAGCACACCCTTTCGGGGGCCCCGGCCCAGCGGCGCGGTAGCCACATCGAACCCCGCCGGCCTGCGCGCGAGCGCCGCCACAGTCCAGAGCCGCAACCTCTTCTGTTCCTCCTGCGACAAGCCGTGGAAGCCGATCCCGGCCCCCGGCGCGCCGCCCCAACCTCCCCGCCTCGACGACGCCGTGCTCCTGGCCACCCACCTCGCCGCCCACGACCCCCAGTGGACCCTCGCGGCCGTCCGCTTCCCCGGCGCCGGTCACCTCCGGATCCTCGGCCAGGGCAGCCAGGTGGGCGACGCCGAGATCACCCGCGTCACCGCCACCCAGGTCCAGTTCACCCGCGCCGGCCGCCCCGGTGTCCTTGACCTGGTCCCCGGCGCCCCAAAACCGCCCGCCCAGGCCCGCCGAAACCAGGCACGCCCCAAGCCCCGTGGCTGCCCCGCCACCATCCGCCGCCTCGGTCCCGGCCGCTTCGCCATCGACTGCGCCCTGGTCACCTCCCTGGTGACCGGCCTCGGCGGCACCACCCGCGACGTCGCCGTAGCCCCCCTCAACAGCGCCGGCCGCCTGATCGGCCTCCGCCTCCTCCGCGTCCGCCCCTACTCCACCCTCCACTGCCTGGGCCTCCGCGCCCACGATCAGATAACCGCCATAAACAACCAAAGCCTCACCAGCCCAGACATCCTGCTGACCCTCATGGCCCAGGTCCCCACCGCCCACCACGTAACCGTCACCACAACCCGCCAGGGCCGCCCCCACACCCTCGACTACACCATCGAGTGAGCCAGCGGAAACTCGGGCAGAAGGGCACCTGGTGATCATTTTCATTCTGGTTGTTTGTGACCGGCGTATACTCTTGCGGTGGTGATCGGTCGAGGACCGGGGCCAACTTAGACAGGACCGGGGCCAGCCTAGACACAAGTGGGAGAGAGATGCCTGACCATAGCAGCACGGTACAGCGGTTTCGGGGGGTTGCGCTATTGGGGAACTTCCTGCCGCGGGCCTGCGGCATTGCTACGTTTACCCATGATCTGGCGACGGCGGTGTCGCGGCAGGTGAGCGAGGACCAGCCGGTGGTGGTGGCGGCGATGAACGACGTGGCGGAGGGGTACGCCTATCCGGACATGGTGAAGTTCGAGCTGCGGCAGGACTACCCGATCGACTACTCCCGGGCGGCGGACTTCTTGAACTTCTCCCATGTCGATATTGTGAGCCTGCAGCACGAGTATGGGATCTACGGGGGGGAGTACGGCGCGAACGTACTGACGTTTCTGCGCGACCTGAAGCGGCCCGCGGTGGTGACGTGTCACACGGTGCTGAAAAAGCCGCTGCCCGACCAGCGGGAGATCCTGGCCGAGATCGCGGCCCACTCGCAGAAGCTGGTGGTGATGAGCCAGCGGGCCTTCGGGTTCCTCGAGGAGGCCTACGGCATCCCACGCGAGAAGATCGCGTTCATCCCCCACGGCATCCACGACACGCCGTTCATCGACCCGAGCTACTACAAGGACAAGTTCGGTGTGGAGGGGCGCAGGGTCCTGCTCACCTTCGGCCTGCTCACCCCCGCCAAGGGTATCGAGCACGTGATCGAGGCCCTGCCCCAGATCGTCCAGCGCCACCCGAAGACGACCTACGTGGTCCTAGGCGCGACCCACCCCGCGGTGGTTCGAAAGCAGGGCGAGTCCTACCGGCTGAGCCTGCAACGCAGGGTGCGCGACCTCGGCCTGGAGGAGAACGTCCTGTTCCACCCGCTGTTCGTCGAGACCGATGAGCTGCTGGAGTTTCTGGGCGCAACGGACATCTTCGTCACCCCCTACCTGCACCTGGAGCAGATCACCAGCGGCGCGCTCTCCTACGCCATGGGCGCCGGGAAGGCCGTGGTGTCGACGCCCTACTGGCACGCCGAGGAGCTGCTGGCCGACGGCCGGGGCTGCCTGGTGCCGCCGGGCGACTCCGACGCGCTGGCTCGCGAGATCATCGGCCTGCTCGATGACGAGGTGAAGCTCAGCGCCATGAGGAAGCGGGCGTACCTGTACTGCCGCGCCATGGTCTGGTCGGCCGTGGCGCGATCCTACCTGGACCTGTTCGACGAGGTGCGCAGCATGGCGCCGCGCGCCTACCCGATCACGTCGGCCGCGCGGTCCCCGCTGGCCCACGCCGACCTGCCGGCGCCCAAGATCGATCACCTCTTGAGGCTGACCGACGACACGGGCCCGGCGCGCCACGCCCGCCACGCGATCCCCGACTGGAACCACGGCTACTCCCTCGACGACGCGGCGGCGACCATGGTGGCCAGCACCAAGTTCCACGCCATCCACGGAGGCGACGCGGCGCCGAGGCTGACCGAGACCTGCCTCGCGCTGTTTCAGACGCTGATCGGCGAGGGCGACCACACCCGGATCACCGACGGGCTGGACTACACGCGTCGCAAGGTGGGCACGGCGAGCGATGATTCGGTGGGCAAGGCCATCTGGGCGCTGGGGTACATGGTGTGGCGCGGCCCCAGGCACCTCGCCGCCGCGGCCAACGATCTCTTCCACCAGATCCTGCCGCCGGCCCCAATGGGGTCGCCCAGGGCAGCGGCCTACGCCGCCCTGGGCTGCTGCAACTACCTGAAGGCCTTCGGGGGCGCGTCGGCCGTCCGGCGGTTTCTCAAGACCCAGATCGAGATCATCGTGGACCACGTGGGCGCGCCCGACCGGCTGGACCGGGCCGACCGGCTGGACCGGACCGACTGGCCGGAGCGGGCCGACTGGCCGGAGCGGGCCGGCTGCACCGACTGGCCTGTCCTGACCCAGGCCTGCTGCGTGACGGCGACGCTGCTGAACAGCGACGGCCTGCGCAGCCTGTGCCTGGACCTGGTGGCCAAGACCCGTGACCTCACCTCGGACGGCACGGTGTTTCTCAACCTGGGCGACAATCCGGAGGCCGAGGCGTCTCCCATCACGGCCGCCACCTTCATCGAGGCGCTCGGGGCGACCTACTACGACAGCCGGGACGCCGAACTGCTCCACCCCATCCGCTCCGCCGTCGACTGGTTCCTCGGCGCCAACCGCCTGGGCGCCGCCCTGTACGACTTCAACACCGGAGGGTGCTACGACGCCATCACCTCGTCGGGCGTCAACCAAAACCAGGGCACCGAGGCGACGGTGTACTGCCTCCTGGCCTTTCTGTCGCTGAACAAGATCACCGGGCTCGATGACTTCACCCCGTAACCGCGAAGGACCCCAGACGCGACCATGATCACTCCAAAAATTACACGCACCGATGTGAGAATCCAGCCCGACGCCTCGCGCGTATTGATCCGGCCGTTTGTCCCGAACGATGAACGCGTCGTGAAGATCATGGCGCGGATCGCCGCCCAGTCCGACGCCGGCGTCAGCGCGCACCTCGCCAAGATCCTCGCCGACTTCTCCAACCGACACATCGAGGTGGAGGCCACCTTCGGGGCGAGGTACGAGTCGGTCCGGCACCTCCAGGTCACCGATCTGGAGCCGAGCTACGAGCGAAGAATGCTGGTGGGCTCGTACCTTACCAGCGAGTACTCCCTGGAGTCCGCGGCGCTGTTCAACCCCTCGGTGGTCCCCCACCCCGACCAGTCGAATCTGCCGGAGGGATCGACGCGGTTCGTCCTGAGCCTGCGGGCCGTCGGCGAGGGACACATCTCGTCGGTGGCCTTCCGCTGCGGCACCATCGACGCCGACAACCGGATCGTCATCGACAAGCCCACGCCCTTCGTCGAGAGCCCGCACCCCATCGTGAACCGGGAGTTCGACAACCGCGTCCTCGCCCAGAAGATCATGGACATGCGGTTCAACAACTCCTACACCGACCGGGTCTTCGCGCTCCTGCCCGACAAGTTCACGTATCAAGACCTCCAAGACGTCGTCGCTGACCTGCACAACCAGGAGCCCGCGCTGTCGTTCGCCAACGAGACGAGCCGACAGAACCTGTACTGGGTGGCCAGCTCGAACTACGACGTCGGCTTCGACCCGACCGTGCCGATCGGCGGGCGAGCGCTGTTCCCCTACTCCCCCAGCGAGAAGCACGGCATCGAGGACGCCCGGTTCGTGCGGTTCGTCGACGACGACGGAGCCGCCAGGTACTACGGCACAGCGACGGCCTGGGACGGCAAGACCATCCTGTCGCAGATGATCGAGACCGAGGATTTTCTGACCTTCCGCGTGCGCACCCTCAACGGAGAGGCGGTCAAGAACAAGGGGATGGCGCTGTTCCCGCGCAAGGTTGGTGGCAAGTACGCCATGGTCTCCCGGCTGGACAACGAGAACATCTACCTCATGTACTCCGACCAGGTGCAGTTCTGGAGGGAGGCGCAGGTGATCCTCCGGCCGACCTACCCTTGGGAGTACTATCAAATCGGCAACTGCGGCTCGCCCCTGGAGATCGACGCGGGGTGGCTCCTGATCACCCACGGCGTGGGCGCCATGCGCAGATACGCCATCGGCGCGGCGCTGCTCGACGGAGACGACCCGTCGCGGGTAGTCAAGAGGACCGAGGAGCCCTTCCTGGTGCCCATGGAGAACGAGCGGGAGGGGTATGTCCCCAACGTGGTCTACTCGTGCGGGTCCATGATACACAACGGGCTGCTGCTGCTTCCCTATGCCATGGCGGACTACGCGACGCGCGCGGTGCTGGTGGACGTGGATGAGCTGGTGTCCTCCATGGTGTAGCCGTGGGACAGGGACCAGGCAAGACCAGGCATGACCAGGCAAGACCAGACAGGACCAGACATGATCAAGCATCGCGAAAACCCGCTGATCACACCCGAGATGGTCGTCCCCTCCCACGCCGACCTGGTGGTCAAGGGTGCCCTCAACCCGGGGGCGGTCCGCCGCGGGGACGAGTACTTGCTGCTCCTGCGGGTCGCCGAGGGTTGCCGCCAGGCGGCCGGTGAGGTGTGCGTCCCCCGGTACCGGTTCGTCGACGGCGCCGCGGAGCTCGAGGTCCTCCGGCTCGACCCCGACGACCCGGACGTGCGGCTCAAGGACACCCGCGCGGTGGTGTATCGGGGCGTGGAGCACGTGTCGACCCTGAGCCACCTCCGGCTGGCGCGCAGCACCGACGGCGTCCACTTCGAGGTCGACGCCGAGCCCTTCTGGTCCCCCTGCAACGAGTCCGAAGAATTCGGCGTCGAAGACGCCCGTGTCGTCGAGATCGATGGCTCGTACTACATCAACTACACCGCGGTGTCGCGCGACAGCTACGGCACGTCCCTGATCCGGACCGCAGACTTCGTCGACGCCGAGTACCTGGGGATGATCTTCAGCGCGCCCAACAAGGACGTGTGCATCTTCCCCGAGAAGATCGGCGGCCTGTACCACGCCCTCCACCGGCCCTACAACCACGACTTCGGCAAGAGCTCCATCTGGATCGCCCAGTCACCCGACCTGGTCCACTGGGGCAATCACCGGTGCCTCATCCGCCCGAGCCCCAACGAGTGGGAGAGCGAGAAGATCGGCGGCGGCGCGCCCCCCATCAAGACAGACCGGGGCTGGCTGGAGATCTACCACGGCAAGACCCTCAGGGACGGCAAGGACTTCTACTCCCTGATGGTCCTGCTGCTGGACCTTGGCGATCCCACCCGAGTCCTGTACCGCGGGAGCCGCCCGATTCTCATGCCCGATGAGCCATACGAGACCTCGGGCTTCGTCCCCAACGTGGTCTTCCTCAACGGCATGGTGCCCGGAGGCGACGGCGAGGTGCTCCTGTACTACGCCGCCTGCGACGAAACGACCTGCCTGGCCCGGTGCACGGTCGACGAGCTGGTCCCCGCCTGACTAGGAGGAATGGGATGCAGGGAACGATGAACGCCATCGGGATCCTGGGGATTGCCGGCGCCACGGTTCTTCTTCTTGTGAGGTTCTCCAAGAGGCCGGTCGGTGTGCGGCCCTGGGTCGGGGGCATCACGCTGTCGCTCGTGGCGTCGATGGTGTCTCTGGTGTCGGCGCTTCACGGTTGCGGGGCGGGAACTCCCTGGGGCCAGTGGATCGTTCCGTGTGTTTGCGCGGCGTGCGCGTTCATCTTTGTGGACCCGAAGAAAAAGCGCCTATTGCTCGCCACGGTGTTCGCGGTGTCGGCGATCTTGTTGAGCTTCCACTACGTCCACCTGGTGCACACCGATCGGTACACCGGAAGCCCCGAGTGGGCGCGAAGAGTAGCGAGGGCCACAAAGGAGAGAGTCGAGGTGACCCGGGTCTGGCACACGGCCATCACCGGGCTGTACCGAACGACGCTCGAGAAGTGAATTTTATTGAGGCTCTCTGCGCCGCCGGTGGGGACCCGGAGGTTCCTGGCGGAGCGAGGCCCCTGGGCACAGCCATTTTTTTTGGTTCTGACTGCACATCCCGGTTATTATTGCGCTCCTGAACCATGGAGGCGCTTTCATGAGTAATTCTGAGCAGGGCTGGGCTCAGCGGCTGGCGCGGCGGCCGCAGCTTTGGCTGAAGCCGCAGGGGTGTATCGCGATCAAGCGGGACATGCACAGCGTGGATGTGGACTGTGACGCGGCGAAGCTCAAGGCCGCTTTTCACGACAAGATGATCGACCCCTGCGCCCGGTTCGGGCTGATCTCGGTGCGGCGGCCCTGCCTGCAGACGGGCAAGCCCTTCAAGGTCGGCGACCGATTCCAGGGTCGGTACAGCCTGAAGGACTCGATCATCAGGCAGCTGCGCAGGACGATGTTCGGCGGGCTGGAGCCTCTGGTGGACGGGGTGCTATCGGCCATGGGCATCCGGCAGTTCCTGGGGCTCATCGAGGACAACGTGATCAGCGACTACGGCGAGATCGTCCACCTGAACCTGGCCCAGGCGCCCTATCGGCTGCAGTATGTGTATCTGGTGGGCTCCCCCATCGCGGGCAGCTCGACCTTTGTCATCCAGGACGTGGAGCCGGGGCCGGACGACACGTGGACCGGGCCGCGGTCGCGGGTGACGCAGATCTTCGAGTACCAGGAGCTGAACGCACCGTCCCTGGGGTCGCTGTCCACCTGGGCGCTGAAGGTGCACAACGAGGTGGTGTACCAGCAGGTGCGCCAGTCCGCCCTGGCCATCGGCCACGAGGTGGTGGATTCTGACATTCCGCCGGAGTACTGGAAGTAGCGCGGCGGGGGGCCGCGGGTGCCACGGGTGCCGCGGGAGTCCCAGGAGCCCCAGGAACCGCAGATAGACGCAGGAGCCGCAGGTAGCCGCATGTCGACCAAAGCCAAGTCCTTCGAGTTCGCCGGCACGGACCGCTTCGAGCTCCAGGAGCGCCTGGGCGCCGGTGGCATGGGCGTGGTGTACTCGGCCTTCGACAAAGTGCACAAGACCAAGGTCGCCCTGAAGACCATCCGGAGCCCGACGTCGGACCTGCTTCTGCGACTGAAGAACGAGTTCCGGGCGATGCAGGACATCCGTCACCCCAACCTGGTGGGGCTGGGCGAGCTGTTCGAGGCCGAAGGCTCGTGGTTCTTCACGATGGACCTGGTGGACGGGATCGACTTCGTCAACTGGGTGCGAATGCGGGGGCACCACGCGGTGGAGGTGACGGGCAAGGGTTCCGGCGAAGGGATGCCGCGGAAGAGCTTCGAGCGCGCGGTGACCCAGCTCGCCCCGAGCTCGGACCCGGCGGGCGGGGCGGACCCGGCGGGCGGGGCGGACCCGGCGGGCGGGGCGGACCCGGCGGACGGGGCGGACCCGGCGGACGGGGCAGACCCGGTGGGCGGGGTGGACCCGCCCGCCCGGCGCCACCTGGCGTCCACCCAGTCAGGCAAGTACCCGCCCCTGCTAGACAAGGATCGGGGAAATCCCAGCCCGATCCCTGGGTTGGGTTTCGGCCTGAGCTCGGGGTCGGGGTCGCGGTCGGAGTCGGAGTCGGGCTCGGGCTCGGGCTCGGAGTCGGGCTCGGAGTCGGGCTCGAACGCGAGCCCGCATGCGGGCAGGCGCGGGTCCGTGACACGGCCCATGTCGGGCCTCGGGGTCACGTTCGACGAGGAGCGCCTCCGCGCCGGGCTGGTGCAGCTCACCGAGGGGCTGATGGCCCTTCACGAAAGCCGCCGGGTCCACCGGGACATCAAGCCCACCAACATCCTGGTCACCCGCGAAGGCAAGGTGGTCATCCTCGACTTCGGCCTGGTACGCGAGAAGGACGCCGACTACTCCAGTGGGCCCTTCCCGGTGGGCACCGCCGCCTACATGGCCCCCGAGCAGGCGGCGTCGCGGCAGGTGGGACCGCCGGCGGACTGGTACGCCCTGGGCGTGCTCCTGTACGAGTGCCTCACGGGGCACCTCCCCTTCACCGGCGCACCACTGCAGATCATGATGGAGAAGCAGACCGACGAGCCGCCGCGCCCGTCGGCCATCGTGCCCGACGTGCCCGCGGACCTGGACGCTCTCTGCGCCGCCCTGATGCAGTACGAGCCCGACGATCGCCCCACGGGTCACAGGGTCCTGCAGCTGTTCGGCAGTGAGGACGGCTCGCTGTCCCGGCGGCTCATCCTGTCTACGCCCAGCCAGCGTACAATCTTCGTGGGTCGCGAGCGGGAGCTAACCGTGCTGCGCCAGGTCTACGAGGACGACAAGACCGCCGGCCCGGTGACGGTGTTGGTCCATGGCCCATCGGGCGTGGGAAAGAGCGAGCTCCAGCGGCAGTTCGTGCGCCAGCTCCGGGAGAGGGATCCACGGTTCATCCCCCTGGTGGGACGTTGCATGGAACACGAGATGGTGCCCTACAAGGCCTTGGACGGCGTGGTGGACTCTCTGAGCGAGGCTCTCGGGCGGCTGCCCAAGGACCAGGTGCTGCAGGTGCTGCCCCGCCACGCCGACGTCCTGGCCCGCGTGTTCCCGGTGCTCGAGCGTGTGGTTGTCTCCTATCAGATCACGCGCATCCGCCAGGAGTCCCTGGAGCCCCATGAGGCGCGGTCAATGGCCTTCCGCGCCCTCAAGGCCCTGCTGGCCCACCTGGCGGACATCCACCCGGTGATGATGGTCATCGATGACATCCAGTGGGCAGACGCCGACTCCAAGACCCTGCTCGACGCGCTGTTGACCATGCCCGACGCGCCGGCCTTCACCCTGGTGACCACCCTGCGCACGCCCACCGACACAGAGGAGGCCCGCCAGCTGGTGGCCGACAGCGAGAAGATCTTCCCCTGCCGCACCGAGCGCCTCGGGCTGGGGGGCCTGGCCGAGACCGAGACCCGCGAGCTCGCCACGCGGCTGCTCACCATGGGCACCGACGACCCGGACAAGGAGGCCGCCCGCGCGGACATGATCACCGCCGAGGCCGACGGCAACCCGCTGTTCGTATACGAGCTGGTGCGCCACGCCCACTGCCTCGACGCCGCCCACCTCGACAGCCGAGAGCAGCTCCTACGGCTGGACGACGCCATCTACGACCGCGTGAGCGAGCTCGACCGGCCCATGCGCGAGCTGGTGGAGGCGGTGACCCTGGCCGGGCGCCCCATCGGCCAGGATGTGGTCATGCACGCCACCGACCAGGAGCCCGGCAACCTCGCTCGGAACCTGTCGGTGCTGCGGGTGGGCCACCTGGTGCGCAGCGGCGCGGTGAAGCCCGACAACATGCTGGAGCCCTACCACGACCGCGTCCGCGAGGCCGTGGTGGCGAGACTCGCCGAGGAGGTGCGCGCCGGGTGGCACAAGAAGCTCGCCATCGCCCTGGAGGCCCTGGGCCAGACCGAGCCCGAGCTCATGGCCTTCCACCTCGAGGGCGCCGGCGAGCTCGAGCGCGCCGCGGGGTTCGCCGCCGAGGCCGCCAAGCAGGCCGCCGCGGCGCTGGCCTTCGGGCGGGCGGCCCGCCTCTACCGGCTGGCCCTGGACAACTGGCCCCAAGACGCGAATGAGCAGCGGCGCCGGCTCTGGATCGAGCTGGGCGAGGCCCTGGCCGCCATGGGCCACTCCGCCGAGGCGGCGAAGGCCTACCTCCAGGCCGTGCCGGGGGCAAAGCGCGCCGAGGCCTTGGAGCTCGAGTGCCAGGTGGCCAGCCAGCTGCTCCGGGGCGGACACGTCGCTGAGGGGCTCGCCGCCATGAAGAAGGTCAGCACCGCCCTGGGCATGCGGCTACCCAAGTCCAGCTTCGGCGCCATCGCCTCCTTCCTGCTGCGCAGACTGCAGATCCGTTTGCGCGGCATGCGCTTTCGCAAGCGCGACGAGTCCCAGGTCTCGGCCGAGGCCCTGGTGCGGGTGGACATCAACCACCGCATGGCCACCAGCCTCACGGGAATCGACCAGATCCGCGGGGCGGACTTCTCCACGCGCTTCACCATCGCCGCGCTGAACCTGGGCGAGCCCCGGCGCATCTGCAACGCCCTGAGCACAGAGGCGGTGTACATGGCCGTGTCGGGCAAGAGCGACTCCCGCTACTCTCGCAGGCTGCTCAAGGCCACCGAGTCCCTCGTCGAGGAAAAGCAGGACCCTGTGGTCCAATGCTACCTCCAGGGCATCCGGATGCTCAGCGCCTTCATGGACGGCCATTGGCGCGAGGCCCAGGCCGCCGCCGTGGAAGCGGAGGCCATGAGCCTCAAACAGCGGGGTATGGCCTACGAGCGCGGTGTGGCGCGGTTCTTCCAGATCTGCTCCCTGTGGTATCTGGGCGAGCTGGCCGAGCTGGAGCGGCGGGTTCCCGAGATGGCCCAGGACGCCCAGAGCCGCGGGGATCTGTACGCCGGCTCCGGCCTGGTGCTGGGCCTGATGAACGTGGTGTTCCTGAACCGCGAGGGGGCCGACGCCGCCCGGCAGCGCGTCGATTCCATGATGGAGTGCTGGCCCCTGAGGGACTACCAGCTCCAGCACTACGACGCGCTGCTGGCCCGCACGCAGATCGACCTGTACCTCGGCAAGGGCCAGCGCGCCCTGGACCGGGTAGACAAGGACTGGAAGCCACTGCGCAAGTCCTATCTGCTCACCGTGCCCGGCGTCAGCAGCGAGGCGCTGCACCTGCGCGCGCGCTCTCTGCTCGCCGCCGCAGCGGAGATCCCCGACGAGGAACGCAGCGACCGGAAACTGCTCCTGCGCCGGGCGGAGAAGGACGCCCACCGGCTGGAGAAGATCCGGCTCGTCTGGACGCCGTCCTTCGCCGAGCTGATCCGGGCCGGCGTTGAGGAGCTCCGCGACAACCGTCACGCCGCCATCGCGGGCCTGGAGCGGTCCATCGACCGCCTCAAGCGGGTCGACGCACACCTGTACCGCGCGGCGGCCCGCCGCCAGCTCGGCAAGCTGTTGGCCACCGAGGGCAGCGAAGACGCAGAGGCCGGCGAGCGCCACCTCGCCGCCGGCACCCACTACATGCAGCGGCAGGGCGTTGCCGAGGCCGATCGCTTCACGGCCATGCTCGCCCCTGGCTTCCCCCGTTGATGCACGCAGCCCTGGAGCAGGATCATGAAGCTCGCCATCGCCTCGGACATCCACCTCGGTGACCCCGAGTGCGTCCTGGTCGACGTCGACCCGCAAAGCCCCACGGGCTGGCGCCTGGCCCCGTTCTACGACCGGTTCAAGACCGCGGTGCAGTCGGGCAACAGGTACCTGGTCCTCATCGGCGACATCTTCGACCTGTCCATCGCCAACTACACCCAGGCCTATGGCGCGGCCAAAACGCTCTTGCAGGCCGTCAACCGCGACGGCCTGGCCGACGAGATCATCTACGTCGCCGGCAACCACGACTTCAGCGTCTACCGGACCTTCGTGCACCAACGCAACGTCATCAACCGCATCCGCAACGAGAAGCTCCCCACGACGTTCTGGACCGTGCCCGGTGTGTTGGACGACAGCCCCGGCGCCCCCCCCGACCCCGTCAACGGCCAGCCCCTCCGCGGCGAGCTCGTCCTGCCCGACGTGCGCCCCAACCGAGGGCCCGGCCCGCGCTACGCCGGCCTCTTCCTCGACGACCTGTCCGCGGTGCCGGCGGACCCGGCGACGGGCTCCCCGGCGAAGCCCGGCCTCCCGGTGAACTTCGCCTACCCCAACCTGTACTTCGTGGAGTCCGACGGGACGGCCTGGCTCATCACCCACGGCCACTACCTCCAGGACTACTGGTCCCTGGGCGGCCGCGTTGCCTGCCGAATGGCCTACGACGACCTCGGCCTGAGGCCCGGCGCCTGCGACATGACCCTTGAGGACCTGGTGGGATTCAACGTCCCCCTGGGCGAGCTCGACTCGGCCTCCCTGGGCCAGGCCGGCAAGCTCTCCGCGGTCTTCCGGGACCTCCAGCAGGAGACGCGAGATGGCGACACCCGGCGCATGTCCAGGTACATGAGGCGCGCCATCGCCTGGCTCACCGAGGAGCTCCCCTGGTGGGCCCAGCCCGCGCGCCTGCCCCTGCACGTCGCCCTCGATGCCACCCGCCACCTCATCACCGACGCGGTCCGCGACCACCCGGACGTCCGGTACGACCCCCAGTTCCTGCTGCGCCCCCCCACGAAGGCCCACTTCGAGTCATTCTACCAGGCCAGCCTACAGGAGCTCAGCCGCCTCCGCGCCCACCCAAAACGTCCCCAGCCCGACCTGCCCAACCCCCACCGGTTCCTCTTCGGCCACACTCACCGGCCCATCCCCTTGAACCGCTACGTTCCCCTGGAGGTCGGGGGCAGCCCCATCCGTTTTTTCAACACGGGCGGCTGGCTCTGGCGCAAGGCCAACCACACCGGCAGCCAGGTGGGCGCCGCGGTCTTCACCTACGAAACAGAAGCGGGATTCTCGTCGACCCTACTGTGAGAGAGCCCGCCGGTGAGAGGTCCCATCGGTGCACCGCAAAGGGGCGGTCATCCACCCTCGATGAGCAGGGTGGACCGGTCGAAGAGGAGCTCCACGCAGCGGGGGGGGGCGTCCTTGACGGCGTGGATGGATGGAAAGCCCTTGGCCTGCTTGTCGAGCATCCAAAAGTAGGCCATGACCGCCTGGCTCACCGGCGTGGAGATGTCCGTGGAGCCGAGCATGAGCATGTCCTGGATCTCGGCGATGAGCTTGAGCTGGGCCACCTCGAAGCCGAATCGCATCTCGGTGATGACGTCGCTGTCGTCCACCTCCGAGGCGTCCACGCTCTTGAGCTCGGGGGTCATCTTCACCGTGTTGTCGTCCGAAAAATCCGAGGGCGCCGCGAAGATGCGGTAGTCCTCCATGATCAGGCGCAGGGTCTCGACGTGCTTGTCCAACGCCGCGAGAAAGACCTCCTTGAGGTCCGCGACACCGGTCATGCGCTTGATGGCCAGCGCCTTTGAGTGGACCGCGGGAGTGAGCTTCACCGAGACGTCGATGCCGTCCCGGCGCTGGCGCCCGGGGTCATAGGCGACTGTCTCGGCGCGCTCGTATTTCTTTTTTGTCATGTGCTGCGCCCCTGGGCCCCCGCTCGGGGGCGAGTCCGTAAGCCATCGGAATAATATCATGACTGCGACGGTTGGCCAGACCTGTCGATCGGTTTTTCCTGGTGTTTGGCAAAGATCGCAGTAGGCTGTTTCTCCGAGCAACCCCAGAGGATGGAGGGCAGCCTTGAGTCGACGCATTCTGACAATACTGTGCTTGCTGTGTACAACGTTGGTTCTGTCGCCGAGCCCGGGCTGCGGCGGTGGGGACAAGAAAAAAGCAAAGAAGAGCAAAAAGAAGAAGGGCAAGGGCTCCCTCGCCGACGCCACGAAGCTCTTCAAGTCCTCCTCCATGGCGCCCGGCAAGGACTCTGGGAAGGGCACGTCTGGCGCGGCGACACGGCCCATCGCCACGGCAACGGCGCCCACAAAGCTGCGCTCGGGCTCAGTCCAGGCCAACGCGCTGGCCAAGGGCTTTTTGCACTGGCGTCCCCTGCCGGTGTTTCTTGCCGACAAGATCTACGACGCGGCGGCCATCGGCAGCGGCAATGCCATCGTGCTGACCGACGACAACCACGTGGGCGTGACGAAGAACTCGGGACGCAACTGGCACTACCAGCGCGTTCAGCACGGATCGAGCTTCGCGGTGCACGGCCGGGCGGGCGGCCCGTACTACGTCGTGGGCAAGACCGGCTTCGCCGCCTGGTCCAAAAAGGGCCTGCTGTGGGAGGACCTGCCCAAGGTCACCAACGCCAACTTCATGGACGTGGCGGCCAACCAGAAGATCGCCGTCGCCATCAGCCGGAGCGGCATCGTGGTGACCTACCACCACGACGGATCGCGGTTCCGTGGCTTCCGCTTCCCCAAGGGCAAGCGGCCCTCGAAGATCTACTCGCTGGGCGGCAAGATCCTCATCCAGGTGGGGCGCGAGGTGTGGACCACCAAGAACAACGGCCTGAGCTGGGGCCCCACCAGCGTGCACCCCACCCTGCCAGACGCGCGCGTGGCGCCCACGAGTCAGGGCATCTGCAAGCTGGGCAGCATCGACAAGACCTGGGGCCTGGTGTGCCGCGTTCAAGGCGCGGGCTACGCGGTGACGGGCAAGGAGATCTTCGTCGTCGACGGGGACCTCATCCAGTCCAGCTCCAACGGCGGCAAGAAGTGGAAACAGGGCCGGGTGCCCTTCCGTGGCACCCGCAAGGTGGGTGGCTTCCCCGGCGGGCCGTACTTCGCCCTGGGCGCCCGGGGCAACCTCGCCAAGAGCGACGACGGGGACGGCTGGAACCAGGTGCAGCTAGACACCAAGGGCAGCCTCAACGACATCTGGGTGTCAGGCAGCAAGGGGCTGATCGTGGGCAGCGGCGGCACGATCCTGCGGTCCACCGACAAGGGCAAGAGCTGGAAGATCGTGGATCCCGGCGCCAAGAAGAGCTTCACCCACATCGTCAAGAAGGGCTCGAGCCTGCTGTTGCCCGCCGGGGGGGCGCTCTTCGTGTCCACCGACGGTGGCGCCAGCTGGAGCGAGCCCGAGGACAAGTCCCAGTACGGCGAGATTCCCAAGAACGAACGACTCGCCAAGTGCACAGACGTCCTGCCCCGAGCGGGCAAGGCCTGCAAGGTGAGCCGGGAGATCAACTCGCCCGACACCTTCCCCCGGGCGCGCACGTTCTACTTCAACGGCGACTTCGGCATCCTCGTGGGCCTCAAGGGGCTGGTGGCGGTGACGCCCGACGGCGGATCCAACTGGCACTACAACTTCGGCTACAAGTTCTGGGGCGCCATTCAGGACCTCGCCGTCCGCGGCAAGAGGCTGGTGGTGGTGACCCACCGGCAGGTGCTCACGTCGGTCAACGGCGGGCGCACCTGGCGCAACGCCTTGCTGCCCAAGCGGCTGGGGCCGTTGCTGTCGGCATACATCGACAGCGACGGCGCGGTCTACGTCGGAGGCGAGCGGGCGACGCTCATCAAGGCCACCGGGCGGCTGGGCGTGTTCCGCAAGCTCGAGACGGACGCCAACCGTTGGGCAGGGTTCTTCAGGGTGATACGGGGCGGAGGCGCGCTCTACGTCTCCGGTCTGAAGGGTGAGCTGTACCGCTCGACCAACAAGGGCGGCACCTGGCGGCAGATCTTCACCGGCCAGAGCAACCCCGTGGTCAACATGATCACCAAGGGCAAGGTGGTCCTGGCGGTGACCACCACGACCAAGGGGCGTTGGTGGCACCGAGGCCGAGGAGACGGCGCGCTCTTGCGATCCGACGACAATGGCGTGCACTTCCGGGTGATCGGGGCGCTCTCCGCCGGCGGCACGGGGGATGAGTTCTACCTCGACGACAAGGGGCGCATCGTGTTTCACAACCTGGTCTCCGCCGACATGGGGCAGACCTGGTCCAGGTACCGCGAGCACTACCGACGCGGGCTGCGCAAGGTGGGCGACGGCCGATACATCGGCAACCACCGCTACCGCAACAGCCGGGACCTGTTCTACGTGGTGTCCGCGGACATGAAGCGCTACACGATCATCGAGAGCTTCTACCACGAGAACGCCATGATCCGCTGCGACCCCAAGGCGGGTTGCTGGATGGCCAGTGGCTCGGTGGTGTACCAGCCCTTCTAGGATCAGACCGGTATCGGGGACGCCGCCCAAGTCAAAGTCAGCTATGCTGGGGGCAGAACTTCGGCGCGGGGCAGGCGTCTGTACCCATTGCCCCGCGGGGCAGCCGCGGCAGGAGGTTGGGTCATGAACAGAGACAACCGAACGATATTGTACGGAAAGCTCGCGCTTGGAGGCCTCGCCCTCCTGGCCATGATCTTCGCAATACCGGCCACGCCCATCGCCCCGATCCGTGACGCAGACGCCCGCGGCAAGTACTGGCACTATCGCCGGTACCGCGCCTCAGTCACCAAGAAGAAGGTCAAGGGACGGTGGGAGATCAAGATCAACTACTACAGCAAGTACTATCGCTTCAATGGCGGCAGCTACCGGCTGCAGCACCTCACCGTGTACACCAAGAGCGACGAGGTTTCGGACTTCATCTCCAAAAAGGGAACCTCCCAGGACCTCTGGAAGGCCGTGAGCGCAGGGGCGAGCCGGTTCACCTGCGAGGATCTGCTCACAGGCAAGCGGCTGGTAAAGCTGGAGCGCAGCCTGGCCAATGCCATCTCCGGGTATTACAAAAAGAAGAAGAAGAAGGCCGCCGGTGCGATGGATGTGATGATCGGCATGTATGCGCCCTACCGCGCCTACTGCAAACCCACCAAAAAGAAGGTCACCCGCCGGCCCTAGTCCCCTGAAGGCGTATGGTAGACTGGCCGCACCAGAGCGACCAGGAGACGCGCAAGCAATGAAGACCCTCGCCACTGCCACGGTGCTCGCGCTCGCCGTATCGGTCACGGGCGGATGCGGTGACGACACCGGCCATGGCAACGACAACCAGGCCGACGCCGGGGTGGACGCAATGCCGCCCAACTACGAGCCCCTACCGCCCACGCTGGGTACCCGCACCACCGAGCCGGTGGACTGCACAGGGGCGTATGTCCTTCCCGAGGAGCTCACCGGGCCCGACGGGCTGGGCCACCACGGCTGGACCCTGGACGACCTGGCCTTCACCCGCCACTGGGGTGTCCCGACCGACTTCGACAATGCCTGGCTCTCGGACAACACCAACGACGCGCCGTCGCTGCGGGTGCGTCCCTGGCTCGTGCCCGAGGCGGGGGCATGCTACCAACAGGGCCTCGAGACCCTCTCGGCCGGCGCCGGCGCGGGCGCGCCCGTGCTGCGGGCCGTGCTGGAGCACATGACCGCCTTCAGCCACTCCCACACGCCCTACGACGCCCTGGAGCTGGACCGGTACACGCCGCCGGGCTACGACCTGTCCGAGCCCACCGTGCTGGTGCGGGCCATCCGCGGCCTCTGGGACCTGCCCAACGACCTCCCGGACGCGCCGGACACGGGGCCATGGGACTCAAACCTCCAGACCTACCTCGCCAACCGGTCAGCCGAGTACCCGGCAGCCTTCAACGAAGCGGTGGCGCGGCTGGTGCTGGCCCTGGGCGAGGCGTACCTGCTCAAGTGGCAGGCCATGTCCACCGCGGACCCGAGCCTGGCGCAGCAGATCTTCAACGGCTTCAAGAGCGAGAGCTATGGCAGCCCGGCCAACGCCTCGATCAGCCCGCAGCTGGGGAACGTGAACGAGCTCATCCGGGCCTTCGCACCGGACTTCGACCGATCGTTGCTCGTGGCCGCGGCCCTGCGCGTCGTGGACGCCGCGGACCGCTGCCGGGACACCCTGGCCGCCCTGGGCCCCTTCGACGCCACGGGCCTGGACCTGCTCACGAGCCACGGGCGCATCCTGGTGCGCACGGGGGACAGCGACGACGAGTACACCGCCCAGGACCTCGCGGACGCCGTGCTGGTGATCGACATGGGCGGCAACGACGTCTACCACGGCCAGTACGCCGCGACCCACGCCCTGTGGATGAGCGGCTCGGTGCTCATCGACCTGGCCGGCGACGATCTCTACTCTCCGGAGGCCGTGGACGTACAGGACGCCTCCCAGAGCGCCTTCGCGGTGTTCCAGCGGGACTTCGCATTCACCCAGGGGTTCGGCCTCTTCGGCGTGGGGGTGCTCATCGACGACGCGGGCAACGACGTCTACCGCGCCTCCGCCCTCGCCCAGGGAAGCGGCGCCTTCGGCGTGGGCGTGGTTCTGGACCGCCAGGGCGAAGACACCTACCGGCTGGGCAGCCAGGGCCAGGGCACGGGCTTCTTCGGCATCGGGTTGGCCCTAGACGCCGCCGGAGACGACGACTGGGGGGCGTACAACCAGGCCCAGGGAGTGGGCAAGCCCGGGGGACACGGCCTGCTTTTGGACCTGGGCGGCCACGATCGCTACGTGGGCTACTACGTCACCGACGGCTCGGCCCTGCCCGAGCCCGGATACGCCGGGTACTTCCCGACCTCGTACACCGACGGCGAGGGGCGCGCGCACAACATGAGCGCGGTCCAGGGGGTGGGCTGGGGGTACCGCCACGAGTGGCTGGACGACGAGACCCTGTGGCGTGGCGGCTTCGGCGCCCTGGTGGACCTGGGCGACGGCGACGACGTCCACTACGCGGACTGCATGGCCATGGGCCAGGGCTTCGTCTTCGGCTTCGGCTTCTTGTACGACGGCGGCGGAGACGACCTCTACCGCGGGTTCTGGTGGGGTCAGGGCGCCTCGGCGCACATGGGCATCAGCTTGATCATCGAAGAGGACGGCGACGACGACCACTGGATGTCACGGCTGTCGGGGGGCTACGGGTACGACTATAGCGTGGGCTGGCTCATCGACCACGGCGGCAACGACACCTACGGCGGCCAGATGAACTACGGGCGGGCCTACTCCAACTCCATGACCCTCTGGCTCAACATCGGCGGGGACGACGAATACAACGTCGGCTGGGCCCAGGCCAACCCTGGCTTCGGCTATGTGAACGACGGCACCGGCTACATGCACCTGCTGGGGGCCTTCCTGGACCTGGGCGGGGGCAACGACATCTACCACACGACCTGGCCCGGCGTGGGAAACGACACCGAGTGGTACAGCCTCCCCACCGGAGACGGCACCAACCCCGACAACCACAAGGGCATCGGCATCGACCGATAGACCCGAGACCACCGAGGACGCAAGAAACGACCATGATACTCACGCAGTGGCTAGCAATTGGCTTTGGAGGCGCGATGGGGGCCATGGCGCGGGCCGCCCTGGGCCTGTGGCTCAACCCCGAGGAGACGGGCGCCCTCCCCTGGGGCACCTTCGCCGCCAACCTCATCGGCTCGCTGGCCCTCGGCGTCCTCCTGGGGCTGCTGCTCAGCGAGCGGATGACCTCGCCCACCGCCAGGGTCCTGCTCGCCACGGGCTTCTGCGGCGCCTTCACCACCTTCTCGACCTTCTCGGCAGAGACCATAGCCCTGGTCCGAGACGGGCACGCGTTCTCCGCGGTCCTCTACGTCGGCCTCACCGTCGGCGCATGCCTGGCGGGCAGCCTCATTGGGCTGGTGTACTTCGGTAAGACAGCCTCCTAGGAGACTGAAGCCCTCAATCCATGCAGACCGTCTCGGCGGACCCATAGGGATCGTTCGTGCAGTCGTAGGCCGGGCGCGAGCAATCGCCGGCCGCCTGGCACCCGTCCAGGCACATACCCATGTCACCCATGGTGCCCGCGAAGGCGTTGGCGCAGAGGCCGTCCCCGGGGCAGATGCCCGTGGAGACCTTGCAGAGGGTGACGCAGTAGCCGTTGACAGGATCGTACCAGCAGACGTTGCTCTTACACGCGCTCTCGGTCGAGCACGCAGCGCCGGTGTCTCCACCCTGGTCATTGGTGTTGCAGTGTCCGTCGTACAGGTTGCAGGTCCCTGTTCCGATACACTCGCTGTCGGACTCGCACCGGGGAAAGCAGAACGCCTCCGGTCCGTACCAGGGGTTGAAGCAGGCGTAGCCCTGACGGCAGTCCAGGGACGTCAGGCAGGGGGTCATGCAGAAGTACTCGGTGTCGTACATGGAGACACAGATGCCATCGGAGCACTCGATGGCGCCCGGGCTGCACACCGCGCTGCACATGCCGCCGGGGTACCCGTTGATGTCCTCCCGGTGGCACACGCCACCCTGACACTGCGCATCTTCGGTGCAGGGCTGACCCGTCTGCTGGAGGCACAGCCCGACATCGTAGTCCGAGCAGTCCGGAAGGCAGGTCAGCGTTCCGCTGTAGTAGCCCAACGAGGTGCAGGTCTCGCCCCCCACGTCGCCGCCGTCGCAAACCTCGGATGGGTCGTCGATGACGCCGTTCCCGCAGTCGCCCCCGCCATCGCAGCCCGAGATGTCGAAGCCACCGCAATCGGGCTGGCAGACCACGGTCCCGCTGCCGAGGTTCATCGATTCGCAGCTCAGGCCCTTGAGGTCGGCGCCGTCGCAGAGCTCGCCGTTGTCCGCAACGTCGTCACCGCAGCGCGGGAGCACGCAGTTGGTGCGGCAGGCGTCGGCGACCGAGTCGGAGTTGCCCAGCCCGTCGTCGCACTCCTCGAGGCCCTCCATCCGGTTGTTGCCACAGCCGCCCTCGCACTCGTACTGGTCCAGTAGACAGTCCTCACGACAGGAGATCGTGCCCGACTCGAACCCAAGGTCCGCGCAGGTGCGTCCCGCGAGGTTCTCCCCGTCACACTCCTCACCCATCTCGATGTAGCCGTTTCCGCAGGTCGGCGCAGCGTCCCCCGACGGCCCGCCCGGCCCGGTGAAGTCCACCAGGCAGCCGCCCGTGCCCGTGATGGCCACCGCCACCAGGCCGGCCGTCACAAGCGCCCAACGGCGGTGGACCTGCCGCGGAATCGCCGCGCCCTGGAGCATCGGCTCCGCTTGGGAGCATCTGAACATACCTCCTCATCATTGATCACCCGCAGGGGCGCTGGCAACACTCCGCCCACACAGAGTGCACGGGCGGCACGCCGGGAGGCGCACGGCTCCCCTCCGAGGGAGACGTGCGCCAAAAATGGGACGGTGACAGATATGGAAATTGACGATATAGGGTAGGTGAGTAAACCAACGGGTGCGCCCCTGGCGGACGAGGAGAACGGAGCCGCTCTCGCAGGTCGGCACCGGCCGGCGCGGAGCTATCGGGAGCTGTCGCAGCAGATTCTGCTGATGGCGAGCCGCCCTGCGTCCACCGGAGCCTTCATCAAAGACATCGTGCGCCTGCTGGGGGCCTTCACGGCCTGTGACGAGCTGGACCTGCGGATCCGACGTGGCAGGCGGCGGTTGGCGGGCTGGAAGTACGATCGAAAAACCGACCGCCTCCGCAGCCAGGGAAGCCGGGAGCTAAGCGACGCCACGCTGGGGGACCCCACGGCGCTACCGGAAGACTCCCCGCCGGCACCTGAGGCGCATCACGCCTCCACGACACGGATGGTGCTTCGTTTCGGCGCCGAGGTCTGGGGGTGGATCGACCTCCACAGCAGCCGCCAGGACTTCTTCCATCCGGCCAAGCGTGAGCTCTACGAGGACCTCGCCCTCACCCTGGGCGCGGCTGCGGCCTACCAGCACGCCCAATTGACCCAGCGCGAGCGGGTCAAGGAGCTGTCCTGCCTGCACCAGATCGCGCAAGTGTCATCCAAGCGGGACGAGCCCATCGACGCGCTGATGTCCAAAATCGCGGCGATCCTCCCGCCTGCCCTGCAGCACGCCGACGTGGCGGCCGCCTGCATCACGTTGGACGAGCAACGCTTCACAACCGCCCGGTTCGACCAGATCCTCACGGCGATCACAGCTCCCATCGTCATCGCCGGGCGGGACCGCGGTCACGTGACGGTGGGCTACACAAAGGCACGAGCCACCCTCGACGACGGTCCCTTCCTCGACGAAGAGCGAACCCTGCTCGAGGCCGCGGCGAGCGAGATCGGGCGGATCTGGGAGCAGAGCCAGGCCGGCGACGAGCGCGGGCGGCTTCAGGATCAGCTCCGTCACGCGGATCGGCTCGCCACCATCGGCCAGCTCGCCGCCGGTGTCGCCCACGAGCTGAACGAGCCCCTGGGGTCCATCCTCGGGTTCGCTCAGCTGGCCAGCAAGACCCCCGACCTGCCTGACCAGACACTGCGCGATCTGACGCGCATCGCCGCCGCGGCCCTCCACTCCCGGGAGATCGTCCGCAAGCTGAGCCTTTTCGCGCGTCAGGCCCCGGCCCGCCGGGAGCCCATGGACCTGTCACGGGTGGTGGAAGAGGGCCTGTTCTTGCTCGAGTCGCGGTGTCAAAATGAGTCCATAGACCTGTCGCTGGATCTGGAGGAGTCCCTCCCGACCGTGATCGGCGACTCGGGGCAGATGACGCAGGTCCTGATGAACGTCGTGGTCAACGCGATCCAGTCCATGCCCGAGGGGGGCGACCTGCGTATCGCGACCACCCATCGCGGCGACACCGTCGGGCTGACGGTGTCTGACACCGGAGGCGGGATTCCACCCGAATCGCTTGCGCGCATCTTCGAGCCGTTCTACACCACCAAGGACGTGGGTGAGGGCACAGGCCTTGGCCTGTCCGTGGTGCACGGAATCGTATCGGCGCACGGTGGCAGAATCCAGGTCGAGAGCAACCCCGGCGAGGGCACCAATTTCACCGTGGAGATCCCCGTGGAGCGAGACGATGACGACCTCGAAGACTGACCACAGCCCCGAAGAGTCGCCGTATACCGTGCTGGTCGTTGACGACAACCTGGACACCCTGGAGGTCATCCGCCGCAACCTGCGGGGCCAAGGCTACCAGGTACAGACCGCGCCGGGTGTGCAGGAAGCTGTCGGGCTCCTGGACCAGAAGCCCGTGGATCTCGTCATCACCGACTACAAGATGCCGAAGATCTCCGGGCTGGACCTCATCCGACACATCCGCGCCAACCACCCCGACACCGAGGTCATGATGATCACGGGATTCGCCAGCGTCGGCGGTGCGGTCCTGGCCATGAAGTCCGGGGCCGAGGAGTACCTGGCCAAGCCCTTCACCGATGAGGAGCTTTTCGAGGCTGTCCGGAAGTCCCTCGAAAAGCTCGAGCTCCGCAGGGACGCCCGGGCGCCCCTGGTCACCGAGCCCATGCGTGACTTCGGGCTCGTCGGAGAGTCGACCGCGATGCAGCAGCTCTACCAGGCCATACGTCGCGCCGCCGACACCCCGGTCACCGTGCTCGTCACCGGGGAGACGGGCACGGGCAAGGAGCTCGTGGCCCGTGCCATCCACTACACCAGCCCGCGTTCTACCGCCCCCTTCGTGCCGGTGAACTGCGGCGGCATCCCGGAGAACCTGCTGGAGCGTGAGCTCTTCGGACACCTGAAGGGGACCTTCACCGGCGCCACCGAGACCCGGGCCGGCTTCTTCCAGACCGCAAACGGGGGCACGCTGTTTCTGGACGAGATCAGCGAGACCAGCGCACAAATGCAGGTGAAGCTCCTGCGGGCCATCCAGGAGAAGGAGGTCTGCATGGTGGGCGACACCCGGCCCTATCCATTGGACATCCGCATCCTCGCTGCCACCAACACGGCCCTTTCGGAGCTCATCGGCAAAGGCACCTTTCGCGAGGACCTGTACTATCGTCTCGCGGTGCTGCTGATCGACGTGCCCCCGCTGCGAGACCGCGACGACGACATCCTGCACCTCGCGCACTTCTTCGCTGGCAAGATCGCCCGGCAGCTGGATCGCGAGTCGCCGCGGCTGACCGATGACGTCATGGGTGCGCTGAAGGCCTACTCCTGGCCCGGCAATGTGCGTGAGCTCGAGAACCTCATGCAGCGGATCCTGATCATGAGCGACGGCGGTACGATCGAGCTTTCGGATCTGCCGGCGCACATGCGCTTTGCCGTGGAGCCGGCCGCGCCGCCCCTGCACAGAACCCTGAGGGAGGCCGAGCTGGACCACCTCCAGCGTGTCCTCGACAGCGTCGACGGAAACAAGTCCGAGGCGGCCCGTATCCTGGACATCACACGCAAGACCCTCCGCCGGAAGCTCGATCCCTCCGCCGAGTGACAAACCTCCGCTCGGGTGGATACCAGGGGACCACCCGGGTCGTCCTGACCCAGCAACCGACGAAAAGATGCGGCAGCCGTTTGGTCGCATTCTGCTTTAATTTCTACCCATTGGGCCCTCAACTCCACGGATGCGACGCCTGGCACGGTGGTTGCTCTTCTGTCGTCACGGAAGACACGCACTGCAAAGGAGATGACCATGCAGCCCAAACCAACCCCCGAGCGCACCGCGCACCTCGCGCAGCCCTTGGTGGACCTCTGCGCAAACTGCATCCACCGGGACAACTGTCACCTGCGCCAGATGCCAACGACCCCAGTGTACGAGTGCAACGAGCACGATGACGGCACGCCCGAGATACTGCCCGACGCGAGCCAGCTGCTCAGTGTCCCAGAAGCTACAGAATCCGACGCAGCGCCCGTCGACGATGGGATTGTGGGCCTCTGCGTAAACTGCGACCACCGAGAAACGTGCACCCTGCCGCGCCCCGCCGGCGGTGTATGGCACTGCGAGGAATACCAATGAAACACGATCCAACTTCAGTGACCCGCGCCCCCACGCCCCAGTCGCCCTCTCGCGCCAACCGCGCGAAAAACGCAGAGCCGACGGCGGCCCTCAGCGCGGAAGATGACCTGGGCGGGGACGCAGTAGAATTGCACCCCTACGCTGCGCGGGTCCTCGCCGACCTCAGCGCTCGCTACTGGTGGGAGAGGGAGTTCCTCGCCGCCGTGGAGGAGGTGTTCATCTCCCTCACTCCGGTGCTGGAACAAAACCCCATCTACGAGGCCGAGCTCATCCTCGAGCGCATTGTCGAGCCCGAGCGCACCATCTCGTTCCGCGTGGCGTGGCTGGACGACCGGAATCAAATCCAGGTGAACCGGGCCTGGCGCGTACAGTGGAGCAGCGCCCTGGGGCCGCACAAGGGCGGCACGCGCTTCCACGCCTCGGTCACCCTCGACGGTCTGAAGTTCCTCGCCTTCGAGCAGACCTTCAAAAACAGCCTCACCAGCCTCCCGCTAGGCAGCGGCAAGGGCGGCTCCGACTTCAGCCCGCGGGGGCGCTCCCACCACGAGGTGATGCGCTTTTGCCAGGCCTACATGACCGAGCTGTACCGACACATCGACCCGGAGGTGGACGTGCCGGCCGGTGACATCGGCGTGGGCACGCGTGAGATCGGGTATCTCTTCGGCCACTACAAACGCCTCACGCACCGGTTCAACGGTGTGTTCACCGGCAAGGCACACGACTGGGGCGGATCGCTTCTGCGGCCCGAGGCCACGGGCTATGGCGTGGCCTACTTCGCCCAGGAGATGCTCGCCGCCCGGGGTGCGTCCCTCGAGGGCAAGAAGGTCGTGGTCTCCGGCTTCGGCAACGTGGCCTGGGGCCTCGTCAAGAAGGTCACCGAGCTCGGCGGAAAAGTCATCACCCTGTCGGGACCGGATGGCTACGTGCACGATCCCGAGGGGGTCCAGGGCGACAAGATCGACTACCTGCTGACGATGCGCGCCAGCGGCAACGACCGTGTGCAGGACTACGCCGAGCGGTTTGACGTGACCTTTGTGGAGGGCCGCCGGCCCTGGGAGATCCCCTGCGACATCGCCTTCCCCTGCGCGATCCAGAACGAGCTCGGTCTCGAGGACGCAAAGCACCTCGTGTCCGGCGGCTGCCGCTACCTCGTGGAGGGCGCCAACATGCCCACCGCGGCCGACGCCATCACCTACCTGCAGGACCAGGGGGTCGTCTTCGTGCCCGGCAAAGCCGCCAACGCCGGCGGTGTCGCGGCATCCGGCCTCGAGATGTCCCAAAACGGCGCCCGGGAGTACTGGCCCAGCGACGAGGTGGACCGCCGCCTCCGCCACATCATGGCCAGCATTCACCGCGAGGTCGCCAGCACCGCCGACCACTACGGCGACCCCGGCAACTACCTCGCCGGAGCCAACATCTGCGGCTTCCAAAAAGTCGCCCGCGCCATGATCGACCAGGGCGTCGGATAGCGCACCGCAGACGCCAATCCCCAACAACCTCCCGGACGCACGGAACCCCGAACCCGATCAACTCGGCCGTCTGTCGAGCTACCGGAGGATCACGTTGCGGCGCCGGCGGTGCTGCCTGTAGAATACGGGCTGGTTCCGAACATCGATACGGCGGCGCAAAATAGCCGCGGCGGCCACCACGACCGGCGGCCACCACGACCAGCAGCCACCACGACCATGGATCTACCGCTCGTCAGAATCGCCATTCAGTTCGAGCAGGACATCCCCCTGGCGCGCCAGCGCGTGCAACAGGTCGCCAACCTGGCGGGGTTCTCCGTGGCGGACTCCACTCGGCTGGTGACCTCCCTGTCGGAGATCGCGCGCAACGCCCTCAAGCACGGCGAGAGCGCCTTTGTGGACGTGGCCGTGGTCAGCGAGAAGCAGCGGCAGTACCTGCAGGCCGTAATCACGGACGCCGGCCCGGGCATCCCGAACCTCGACGAGGTCCTCGCCGCGGCGGTCGAGGGTGCCTCGGACATGGCCCTGGGCATCCGGGGAGCGCGCCGGCTGGTGGACCGGTTCCACATCGAGTCCGACGCCGAAAGGGGCACCGTGGTGACCCTGGCCAAGCGGCTGCCCAAGGGCGGGCCCTACGTCACCGCCGATCACGTCAAGCGATGGGTGGATCAACTCAAGAAAGAGACCCCAAAATCGGTCTATGAGATGCTTCAGGCCCAGAACCAGGAGCTGGGCGTAGTCCTCGGTGAGCTCAAGAAGGCCAAGGAGGAGGCCGAGGACGCCGCCCGCACGAAGAGCGAGTTCCTGGCCAACATGAGCCACGAGATCCGCACGCCGCTCAACGCCGTCATCGGCATGACCGGCCTGCTGCTCGACACGAAGCTCCCCCCCGACCAGCGCGACTACGTGGAGACCATCCGGTCCAGCGGCGACGCCCTGCTGGGGGTGATCAACGACATCCTCGACTTCTCCAAGATCGACGCCGACAAGCTCGATCTGGAGGAGGTGCCCGTGGACCTGCGGGACTGCATCGAGGAGTCCCTGGACCTGGTGGCCCAGAAGGCGGCCGAGAAGGAGCTGGACCTGGGCTACCTCATCGACGAGGACTGCCCGGCGGCCATCATCGGTGACCACACGCGGCTGCGGCAGATCATCGTGAACCTGCTCGGCAACGCCGTGAAGTTCACCCACGAAGGGCAGATCTCGGTGCGCGTGGGTTGCGAGCACCTGGCTGACGACCTGTACGAGGTGGCGTTCCGGGTGGAGGACACGGGCATCGGCATCCCGCCCGACCGGCTGGAGGTGCTGTTTCAAGCCTTCAGCCAGGTGGACACCTCCACCACCCGCCACTACGGCGGCACCGGGCTGGGGCTGGCCATCTCCAAGCGGCTCGCCGAGATGATGGGTGGCCGCATCTGGGTGGAATCCAGCGGCGTGGCGGGCGAGGGCTCCACCTTCGCCTTCACCATCCGCGGAGAGAAGACCAAGCCTCGGGACCGCTCCCACCTGATCACCGAGCAGGAAGACCTGCGCGACAAGCGGGTGCTGATCGTCGACGACGTGCCCATCAACCGGCAGATCCTCGACAAGCAGACCCGCATCTGGGGGATGCGCTCCACCGTGGTCGATTCCGGCCAGGCGGCCTTGGCGCTGATCGAGGCCGGCGAGCCGTACGACATGGCCATCGTGGACATGCAGATGCCCGGCATGGACGGCGTACAGCTGGCGCAAGCCATCCGCTGGCACCGCACCCCTGAGGACCTGCCGCTGATGCTGCTCACCTCCATGGGAGCGCCGAAGCGAGATCAAGCCCAGCTCTTCGCCGTGAGCCTGGTCAAGCCCATCAAGGCCGACGTGTTGCACCGGAACCTGAAGCAGGCCTTGGGCGGCCAACGCGTGGCCGCGACAGCGGACGCGGCGACCAGCGGGGAGATGCTCGACTCGGACATGGGCAAGCGACACCCGCTGCGGCTGCTGCTCACCGAGGATCACGTGGTGAACCAGAAGGTGGCGCTGCTGATCCTGGAGCGGCTGGGCTACCGGGCCGACGTGGCGGCCAACGGGCTGGAGGCCGTCGACGCGGTGCAGCGGCAGATCTACGATGTGGTGCTCATGGACGTGCAGATGCCCGAGATGGACGGGATCACTGCCACCGGTCGCATCCGGGAGATCTTTGGCGACGCGTGGCGCCCTCGCATCGTCGCCATGACCGCCGGCGCCCTCAAGGAGGATCAGGACCGCTGCAAGGCGGCGGGCATGGACGACTACGTGTCCAAACCCATCCAGGTGACAGAGCTGGTGGCTGCCCTGGAGCGAAGCGCTCGCCTCCCGGACGCGGACGCCCCGAGCAGGGTCTGGGCGGCGGTGCCCAAAAAGGTGCGGTCCCCCACCTACGAGTCCCTGCCCAGAGCGGCGGCGATGGGGGAATCGGCGGTCGGGGGACCGCCTCCGTCCGTGGACGATCCCGCCGACAGCGCTGCCCCCGGCGCCGCCGCCCTGAGCGAGGCCGAGACGAACGAGCTGGACGCGGACGTTACAAAGGGCCTACAGATGCTGCGCTCCACGGGTGGCCAGGGACTCCTCGATGAGCTCGCCGGCATCTACCTCGAGGACGCCCCTGGGATGGTGTCCGCCATCCGCGAGGCGGTGGACACCTCCGATGCTAGGGCGCTCCACCAGGCTGCCCACGGCCTCAAGGGCTGCAGCGCCACCCTGGGGCTCGGCCTGGTGGCCGGCGTCTGCTTCGAGCTGGAGAAGGCAGGCCGGACCGGGACCACCGAAGGGTCCGCAGACGCCCTCGACCGGCTCCAGGTCCGATACGACCACGTCGTCGGGCTGCTCCGGGCGGAGCTGGAAAAGACCTGAGGACCGACGGAAGGAGCTACACGACCTCGAGCCCGGCGCCTTCGACGACCTCGGCCACGATGGCGGCCTCGGGGTCGTTCTCGCGGAGCTCGGCGACCATCGCGTCGGCGCGGTCAGCGTCCACGCCCATGAGCAGGCCGCCGCTGGTCTGCGGATCGAACAGCAACATCTGGCCGGGCTCGGACACCGAGAGGTCGAACTTGACCCGCCCCTCGTAAGCCATACGACTGCGGTAGGCGCCGCCGGCAAAGGTCCCCTGGTCGGCCCAGTGCATCACCCGTGGCAGGAGGGGCACCGCGTCGAGGTGGAGCCGCAGGCCCACGCCCGCGCTCGCGGCCATCTCCAGGGCGTGGCCCGCCAGGCCGAAGCCGGTGACGTCCGTGGCGCCCCGTACGCCGTGGTTGCGGCCCACCCGGGCCGCGGGGCCGTTGAGCCGCTTCATCAGCTCGATGGCGTCGACCAGGTCCTCGGGAGGGAGCCCCCCGCGCATGGCCGCCGTGGTCAGCAAGCCCGTGCCCAGGGGCTTGGTCAGCACCAGCTTCTGCCCGATCTCGAGGCCCCCCTTGAGCATCAGGTGGTCCTCGTCGCCGAGGCCGATGACCGCGAGACCGAAGATCGGCTCCTTGTTGTCCATGGTGTGGCCCCCCGCGATCACGGCACCCGCGGCCCGCACCCGCTCCGCCGCGCCCAACAGGATCGCCGAGGCGACCCCGGTGGGCATGTCCGCAGGAAAGAGCGCGATGCACAGGGCCAGAACCGGATCGGCGCCCATGGCCCACACGTCGGACATGGAGTTGGCCGCGGCGATGGCGCCATAGTCGGTGGCGTCGTCCACCACGGGGGGAAAGAAGTCCAGGGACACCACGCCCACCCGTCCGCCCCCGAGGCGGTGCACGGCGGCGTCGTCCACGGCCCCCAGGCCGACGATCACGTCCGAGGTGGCGTCGGCGGGGAAAAAGTCCATCAGCGGGCGCACGACCTGCGCCAGGACCTCCGGAGAGGTCTTGGCCGCTCAGCCCGCGCAGCTGGCCAGCAAGGTCAGCCGGCTGAAGTCACGGTCCTCGGACAATTCACAAGCTCCTGGCATTCGACCCCGCACCACGCAGGGCAAGCCCAGAATATAATCGCTTCGGCGCGCGATGCAATCGGTACCATGGGACCCCATTTGCTCACGGACGTTCCCCACCTCCCCTGCGGTGAAGCAGCAAGCACTTCTGGAGAACGCTACCCTATGCGCTTCTCACTATGTTGTCCAATTACCGGAGACTACTCCGCCGCTTCGCGGCTCACTGCACCCCCCCGCCCCTGCCAGGGGTGCCCGCGCTTCGCGCGGTGGGTGCGCTTCCCAACGTGGGGAACGGATTCAATCACATGG
>Ga0272441_10000790_pt1 | contig 69883 bp, 57 predicted proteins | sample SSMProp6N_FD_193582 | JGI IMG/M metagenome (GOLD analysis project Ga0272441, IMG submission 193582) | Marine sediment archaeal communities from Little Sippewissett salt marsh, Falmouth, MA, United States - SSM-Prop-6N | ecosystem: Environmental > Aquatic > Marine > Wetlands > Sediment ...
GCACTCATCGCCGCCGCGCTGTTTTCCAGCGCGGTATTCTTTGTCTTCTGGGACGGTAAATATGAAAAGCTGGCAAATCAGGGAGCGGTGGGGATATTGATTAACCTCGGACTGATCGTTCTCTCGGCTTCGTGGAAATGGATTGGATTTCTGTCCGGATAGGTTGTACTAATTGCCCAGCACACCGGCGGATTTCGAAAGCGAATTCACGACCGGCGGGAAACGATCCGCCGGTTTTCATAAAGAATAGATATTTTATAAAGAATCCCGGGTATCTCTTCCCACTCGTTCCAGGCAGCGAATCATGATATAAACAAATCGTGCGTCCAATGTATGGGGAATAGTTCAGACGAATTCACTTACTCATCCGGATTTGATTGCAAAACGGTAAAACAAAATACGTAAAAGTGCATCCACATTACCCGTCCAGTTAATAAAGGGGTAGGGAAAGGGACTGAAATGAAAAAACCTTGGAGTGTATGGCTGCTGACCGGCCTTCTGGTCATTTTCAGTATTGGTGGGTTCTACGGAGGGATGAGCATGCTTCTTGACCCTACGGGAAAAGCCCTTGGGGTTGATATTGTGCTGCACCAGCTGCCAGTCCGCAGCTATATTCTTCCAGGCTTGTTTCTACTGGCAGTTATGGGATTGGTTCCGCTGTTTCTTGTGTACAGCCTGCTGGCGCGCCCTGAGTGGAAATGGATGGATAAGATCCTCGGTTGGGCTCCGTATCACTGGGGGTGGACCGGAACGCTCCTGCTGGTAGCGGTGTTGGCCATCTGGCTGCTGGTTGAAGGGCTTCTCATTGGAATGTATCCGATCACCTATGTGACCGCTATCCAAGGCGCTGCTATCCTGCTCACAGCACTGCTTCCTGGAGTCCGGCGTTATTACCGACGAGATGGTACATGAAACCGCCAAACTTCACTGAAGCTGTCAGTGCCAGCCATTTATTTTGAATCGAAGGAGTAGGGTTGTGGGAAAAACCAGTCTGCCACCTGATCGAAGTCGTAGTGTATTACTGGTTATCGACGTCCAGCAAGCGCTGTTTGAACGTTCAACGCCGATATTCCACGCAGAACGTTTGCTCGATACGATCAACAGCATGATTACTTTCTTCAGGGAAAGTGGAAGAGCCGTAGTTTTTGTTCAACATGAGAACAACAAGATTCTCCTCAAGGGGACTCCGGGATGGAAGATTCATTCTGAACTGCACCGGGAGGAATCAGATCCGGTTATTTACAAGCAGCACGGGAATGCTTTCGAACAAACCGGTTTGCAGGAACTGCTGGATTCTTGTGGTGTAGACACGATAGTCATTGCAGGGCTGGTGTCCAATGGTTGTATCAGGGCTACATGTCTGGGAGCATTGGACCTGGGTTTTCAGGTGATACTGGCTGCTGACGGGCACAGCAGCTGGCACAAGGATATCGGGAAGATCATTGTGAAAATCAATCGGGAAATGGAAGAGGCAGGGGTGGAAGTTTTTCTCGCAGAACAAATTACGATGTTGTAGTCAGTATACTTGTAGGGTTATCAACTTGAAGATGAACAGATAAAGTATCCTCATGACGGAATCTATTCGGAAAGACGAAATTCTGGCGGCAGTGAATGCTTTGCTGGACTGTAATCCAGCAGTTCCTGCCCGATTAAAGATTCTCAGGGATGTGCTGGGAGCCGGTTCTGATCACCCTGAACGGTTGAAGCTGGAGAAAGATATTCTATCCAATACCCATGTGCGGATCCTTGAGGAAGAACAGCGGGCTGATGGTGGCTGGGGGGCATTTCATTCACGAAGCACGACTGCCAGGCAAACGACACCGTCTACCGAAGCGGCTGTCGAGCGCGCGCTGAACCTCGGCCTGGATCGGACTTCCCGGATCCTTGCACGTGCCGAGGCATACCTGCTCTCTCTCCTTGAGGGAAAAACCCCCTTCCCTGATTATCACGAAAAGAACGTACGCTGGCCCATCGGCATGAGACTCTTTACCGCTTCGACACTTGCATTGATCCATCCCGAACATCCTGTACTTGACCAGGACCGGGCTTTATGGGCGGAGATCGTGCGACGAGCCTTTCAATCCGGAACCTACTGTGAAGAGGACGAATTGGCTGCCCACGCTGACCTGACGGTTCCGTCGGTGAAGGGCAGCTATCTGATTATCAACAACCGCTACACGTTAAATATTGTTGGCTCAAAGCCGGGCCTGCTTCCACCTGCCGTTGAGGAAGCGTATATTAACTGGCTTTGGTCTCTCGACGATGGTATCGGCTATCTTGAGATACCCTTAAGCAAGGAGCCGCCTCTGGATAAACCCGGCCCTCTGGACAGGTGGTTCACTTCCATGGAATGGCTGGTGCGTCTTTTTCCTGCGAGTGCATCTCTTGCTGAGCCCTGGATCGTATGGCTTTGGAACCAGAGAAAGCCGGGCGGCTGGTGGGATTTCGGATCACGGGCAGCATCCTCTACATCTCTTCCATACGCGGATAACTGGCGCAGGAAAGGTGAGAGGGAAAAAGACTGGAGCACGTGCGTACTGCTGCTTGCATGGCTCTTGATAAAGCCCGCAGATAGGATTTCAGGTCAAACACGATAGACTGTGTACTACAGGATATTCTGATACCGCCCCATCGTTACCGCGACAATGAACCCGCAATAGCGTATAGTCTGTACATAATCCCATGCCTGGGTTCGATTGCTGCATTCCGGCTGAATCAAGTAATGACAGCTCTTTACCAGGCCCATTGTTTATTGTCGGTATTTTCTGTACAAGGACCCTTATAGAAAAGGAAAAACACTTTGAAATTGTATTGGGGACCGCCTTCAGAAAGTGATGATTTTGATCCGGTTGAAGAAGGATGGTCAACTATCCATGAGCCGAATCCCGTGGTGCTGCAGCTTATTTGTATACCCATCGCAATTGTGATTGCAGTAGTACTGTTTGTTTTAATAATCATGGGCTTCCCGGGCGAATTTACTGAGCAGGATTCCGTAGTAATACCGGTTTTTCCAGTTGTGTTGACCTTGATTTTATTAATCCCTGCCCACGAAATGCTGCATGCCCTCAGCCAACCTTCATTCGGGCAAACGGACAAAACCTATCTCGGGATCTGGTTGAAAAAAGCGCTTTTCTATGCACACTATGAAGGTGAACTGACACGCAAGCACTTTCTGTGGATTTTCTTTGTTCCTTTTTTAGTCCTTACTTTGATTCCGGTTGGTGTAATCCTTCTTTTCGGCCGCTCCATGCCGCACAACCTGACCCTGATTCTGGCTTTCCTGGCTGTGTTGAACGGAACTGCAGCCTCTGGCGATGTCCTGGGCTTTATTCTGATTGCTGCGCAGGTCCCGCAGACCGCCCTGGTTCGAAACAAGGGCTGGAAGACATACTGGAAGGACGACCAGCCTTAATTCATATAAGCGGGTGAATCTTCGCGTGATTTTCCTGATTAAAACTTCTGATCGTATGTTTTACGCACTGCACTTTTCAGGGCAACCATAGCTTCTACTCTAAAGGTGTTGATTTGGGTTTACCTCAAACCATGAAGCTATTCTCTCGACAATTTCCGTATTTTGATTAATACTAGAGCATCATAACAAGCAGGCATACAGGAGCGGCTATGACCAAGAAAAATGCGCGATACCGATGGAATGTTGTGATCATCTTTTTCCTTTTTATGCTGCTGCACCAGACCGACAAGCTTCTGATTGGCCCTCTGAAAGGTCCTATCAGTGAAGACTTCAACATCACCAATACACAGTTCGGTTTTGTAATTTCGGGGGCGTTAGTCGTCGGAACGATTCTTTACCCAATCTGGGGTTATCTCTACGACCGCTATGCACGGTCGAAGCTGCTGGCACTGGCATCGTTCATCTGGGGTTCCACAACCTGGCTGAGTGCGATCGTCCGCACATTCGGGGGTTTTGTGGCCACGCGCGCCTCAACAGGTGTGGACGACTCTTCCTACCCCGGCCTGTATACACTCATGGCGGATTACTTCGAGCCGGAAATGCGCAGCAAGGTGAACGGCATGCTGCAGCTGAGCCAGCCGATTGGATACCTGCTGGGGATGATCCTGGCTTTGATGGTGGCGCCCGGACTAGGCTGGCGAAATGTATTTTTTATTACCGGCGGGTTAGGGCTTGTGTTGGCAGTTGTGATTTATTTCGGAGTGAAAGAAGTGCCGCGCGGGAAATCCGAGCCGGAATTTGCCGGGATGGAGGAAATGCCCCGGTTCCAGTTTTCCTGGGCCCAGGCAAAAAAGGTCCTCAAGAAGAAAACCATGTGGTTTGTATTCCTGCAGGGATTTGCCGGCGTTTTTCCCTGGAATGTGATAACCTATTTCTTTTTTGACTACCTGGCGAAAGAGCGTGGTTATGATGACAATGCGGTGCTGTTCACGATGGCGCCAGTTGTGCTTATTCTTGCGGCTGGCTACTTTGTTGGCGGCGCACTTGGAGACTGGGCCTTCAAACGCACACGCAAGGGCCGGGTGATTGTGTCGAGTGTTGGTGTGATCCTGGGGGCACTTTTCCTGCTGCTTGCACTGAATACCCCGATAGAAGCGCGCGGGCAGTTTCTTGTGCTCATGTCGCTGACTGCCATCTTCATGCCGTTCTCATCGCCGAATGTCATTTCCACTGTTTATGATGTTACGGTGCCTGAAGTTCGTGCGACAGCACAGTCTGTCGAGTACTTTATTGAAAACAGCGGCGCAGCGTTTGCACCTGTTCTGGCGGGTGTTATTGCGGATGCATTCAATATGGGCACAGCTATTCTCTGGGTCAGTATTACAGCATGGGTGTTGTGCTTCTTCTTCTACTTCGGAGCGTTTTTCTTCATTGACAATGATATCGAGTCATTAAGGACAGAGATGGCGCAGCGCGCCGCTGAGGAAAGTGCGCCTGCCGCTGCCTGACAGTATTACTAGCCTGGATAGGGAAGAAGGGTGTGTGACAAGTGTTATTATTCTATACACCTTTCAAAGGAAGACTCTGAAAATGACCAGGAAATTGCTGATATGGATACTTGCCCTGACTGCTCTCATGACGGCGTGTACTTCAGGCGTGACGGATCAGGGGGAGACGAGTACACTGAAAATTGCAGCCCTGCCAATCATCGACACGCTGCCGATGTATGTGGCTCAGGAGGAAGGGCTTTTTGCCAAATATGGAATAAATGTTGAATTTGTTCCGGTTGCATCTGCACCCGAACGAGTTCAACTGGTTACGGCAGGGCAGGTGGATGGTGTGATCAATGAAACCCTTGTGGTCATGCTTTTTAACCAGGAAACCGTCCAGCAGCAGGTTGTCCGGTACGCGCTCCGCCCCACACCCGGACACGGGCATTTTTTCATCCTGGCTTCAGGTGAGAGCGGTATCACTGACGTCGAGGGATTAAAAGGAGTGCAAATCGGTGTGTCGGAAGGGACAGTGATCGAGTATGTAACCGATCGAATCCTTCAGGATGCAGGTTTTTCTGCAGAAGAGATCAACACGATCGCAGTTCCAAGAATATCAGACAGGATGTCCCTGCTTGCAGCTGGAGAATTATCGGCAGGTGTGATGCCTGACCCACTGGCGTCGCTGGCCGTTCAGCAGGGCAGTGTGAATATCATTGATGATTCCTGTTTTCCGGAGTACGGGTTCAGCGTTATATCCTTCCGACAGGAAGTCATTGACGAAACCCCTGATACGGTGAAAGGTTTCTTGGCTGCCATCGAAGAAGCAGTGATTCTGATTAACAACAATCCGGATGCATACAGGACTATTCTGAGTGAGCAGGGTATACTTCCCGACTCTTTGAAGGATACCTATCCGGTGCCGACTTTCCCGACAGCAGGCGTACCGGCTGAAAGCGAATGGAACGATGCCATGCTGTGGCTTCAGGAAAATGGACTGCTGAATACAGACGTCTCCTTTTCAGACTCGGTAAATTCCTCATTTCTTCCAGATCATGATTGATGTTCGGTCACTTACCTTTGGCTATGAAACACAGGCTCCGGTTTTTGAGTCCTTTGACTGGGGGGTAAAACGCGGTGATACATGGGCTGTGATTGGCCCTTCAGGTTCGGGAAAAACAAGCCTCCTGTATTTGCTCAGCGGCTTGATCAGACCCAACAAGGGTGAAATCCTGATCGAAAACCGGCCAGTAGTACGGCCCCGCCCCCTCACAGGCTTGATCCTCCAGGAATATGGCTTGCTGCCGTGGCTGACAGTAGAGCAGAATGCGGTGCTCGGTTTGAATGTCCGGAATTTTTACGGGCCTGACGGCAAACACGCACCGCGTGACCATGACCGGACAGTGGATGTACACCCATGGATGGAAAGGCTTGGCATTGCTCATCTCGCTGGCAAGTATCCATCTCAGATATCGGGCGGAGAACGCCAGCGGACGGCTATCTGCCGCACACTGGCATTAAAGCCGGATATTCTATTAATGGATGAGCCGTTTTCTTCTCTGGATGCTATTATCAGGGAAGACCTGCAGCAGCTGACGATGGCCTTGTGCAGAGAACAGGCGATTACCCTGATTATTGTGACACACGCGTTAGAGGAAGCAGCGGTCATAGGTAAAAAAATCCTGCTGCTTGGGAAACCACCAAATCAAACTGCCAATATAATTAAAAACCCCGGAGCAGGAGAAAAGCAGTTTCAGGATTCCCGGGAATATTATGAAATGTGTAGAACGATACGGAAGGAACTAGATGAAAAAACGCCGTGATGTTCTACTTGCAGCACTGGTGGTCTTCCTTGTCTGGCAGGCTGCCGCAATGCTGGTCAACCAGCCAATCCTTCCATCGCCTGTTCTTGTGGTCCGGACATTCTTCGAAGAATTGACCAGGGGGCTTGCCTTTCACGCACTGGCAAGTATCTGGCGTGTGGTGGCGGGGATTTCTATCGCAGTGATTACCGCTGTTCCTGCAGGGCTGGTCCTGGGAGGGTCCGAGCGTTTGAACCGCCTGATTTCTCCCGTGATCTACCTGTTGTACCCTATTCCTAAAGTTGTCTTCGTTCCCATCATACTTTTGTTCCTGGGAATAGGTGATGCGGCGAAAATCATGATTATTTTTCTGATCCTTTTCTTTCAGGTTTTGGTATTGGTGAGGGATCAGGTAACTGCGCTGCCGCCGCAGTTGTTCCAGAGTTTGCGAAGTCTGGGTGCAGGCCGGCGAGCGCTGCTGCGGTTTGTGTATCTCCCTGCAAGCCTGCCCGCCATTCTGACAGCGCTGCGGCAATCTGTTGGAACTGCGGTTGCAGTCTTGTATATCGCCGAATTGTTTGCCACGCAGCGAGGGCTTGGCTACTATATCTATCTGAATGGAAGCACTCTTTTGAATTACCCGGCTATGTACGCGGGGGTTATAGCCATGTCACTGCTGGGGCTTGGCCTTTATTTCGGGGTGGACTGGCTCGAGAAAATTCTCTGCCCCTGGAAATTCACCGATGAAGCAGCAAGCCCAACCAGAACAGCAGGCTGAAAACGAGCGCTGTCTGGCCGGTGTGTGCAAGGGCGGCATTTAAAGGCCGGCCTTTTTTTGTGAGTGTTTCATGAAGAGCCTTAATGGCAAGGGGGAGCGATAGCCAGGAGACCATAGCCGTCCACGGTACGACGCCGGCCCAGGCGGCAAGAGGCAAGGCCAGATAGGCAAGTAACATACAAAGCGTGTATTCGATTTTTGTGGCGCGTTCCCCGAGTAAAACAGCGAGTGTATTCTTGCCTGCTTTTCGATCGTTTTCGATATCCCGCAGGTTGTTCACGACAAGGATCGCGGTGATGATCATCCCGGGTGGTACAGCCATCCATATTGCGGATGAAGAAATTCTGCCGGCCTGTAGGTAGTATGTTCCGGTTACGGATCCGAGGCCGAAGAAGATAAAGACCGCAATCTCACCAAGTCCGTGGTATCCAAGAGGAAAGGGCCCGCCTGTGTAGGCAACTGCACATAGTATCGCAGCCATACCGAGGATTAAAATCGGGAGCCCGCCGATACAGACAAGGTAAAGGCCGAGCGCGGCAGCCAATCCGAATGTAATGAACATGCCGACCTTCACCTGCCGCGGGGTCAGGAGCCCCGCCTGGGTTACACGCAGGGGCCCAAGACGTTCTGCAGTATCCGTTCCCCGCTCGTAGTCGAAAACATCATTGGCGAGGTTGCTTCCGATCTGCAATAGCAGTGCGCAGAACAGGCAGGCCAGCATTGCTGCGGTTTGCAGGCTTCCGTCATACCAGGCTAGAGCGCTGCCCATGACCACACCTGCGGCAGCAGCCGGTAAAGTTTTGGGTCGGATGGCAAGAATCCAGGTTCTAGCGGGAGTAATTTTTTCTGTCATTGTCTACTCCACAGGTGAAGTGCAACATATAATAACACCACTTCGGTTTGGGAGTTTGTATGGATAAGCTTCAGGGAAAAGAACGCGCGGATTATATACGCACGATGTTCACCCGGATTGCAGGGCGATATGATTTTATGAACCGTCTGATGACCTTTGGACAGGATATTCGCTGGAGGAAGGAGGTCGTCCGGAGGGCGCAGCTTGATTCATCCTCCCGCTTGCTGGATATTGGATCCGGGACCGGCGATCTGCTGCGGGAGGCGCAAAAGCAGCATCCCGGGATCAGGGCAGCGGGTGTGGATTTTACCTTCGAAATGATGAAAACCGGCCGGAAGGAAGATCTGCTGGATTTTACAGCAGGAGATGCGCTTTGCCTGCCATTCGATGATGATGTATTTGACGGAGTCATTTCGGGGTTCCTGATGCGTAATGTCATCGACATAACGCGTGCCCTGGAGGAGCAGTATCGCGTCCTTAAGCCTGGGGGAAGGGTTGTTGTTCTGGATACCACCCGGCCGACGAAGAATATTTTGTGGCCACTAGTATGGATTCATCTGCACATCCTGATTCCTGCTATCGGAAAACTTCTCTCATCCTTTGGCGAGGCGTATTTTTACCTGCCTGAGAGTACCGAGCGGTTCATCACAGCCGAGGAACTGGCGGAAAGGATGTCTTCAGCCGGTTTTTCCAGGGTTGGTTACCGGCGGTTGATGTTCGGGACGGTTGCAATCCATTGGGGGGAGAAATAGAGGGGGGGTGACTCCTGTATAAGATTCCTGTTATAATATTCCCAATATTTATGCGATGACCGGGACGAGTAGCCGGGCCTCTCAACGACAGGGAAGGGAGATCCTTGATTGAAAATCTCCTCCGCTGAGCACCGACAAAAACCACCCGTGAGCAGAAACCGGAAAAGCCAAAGTGCTGAGTAAGGCGCCCGTTTCAGCCGCGTTACAGGCTGCACAAGATAGCTGCGAAAACAGCTAATCCGGGTGGAACCGTGTGAGTATCAGCTCTCGCCCCAGGAGGCGGGGGCTTTTTTATATTAAGGACATGAATAAAATTTGAGGAGGTAAGCATGGCCGGGAATAATGTACCCTACGAAGAATCAGATCTGTATCGGATTCGCCATTCAACCGCGCATATCATGGCGCAAGCTGTTATGGAGATGTTCCCCGGCACTGCCAAAGTCGCAATCGGCCCGCCAATCGCGGACGGTTTCTACTACGATTTTGATCTGCCGCGTCCACTGACGCCAGAGGATCTTGAGAAGATTGAAGAACGTATGCAGGAAATTATTTCCGGCGGTTTTCAATTTGAGAAGAAAGTTCTCTCTGCAGAGGAAGCGAAAGAGTTGTTCGAGGATCAGCCGTACAAGATCGAGCTGATTGAAGGACTTGAACAGGGCGGTGTTGACGAATATGGTGAACCAATCGATGAGAACCCGGAGATTTCCACCTACACGCATGATACGTTTGTGGATCTCTGCCGGGGGCCGCATGTCGAGAACACGGGCAAGATCAACCCAAAGGCAGTCAAGCTGCTCAATGTTGCCGGGGCGTACTGGCGCGGTGATGAAAAACGCCAGATGCTGCAGCGAATCTACGGCACAGCATGGAAGAGCCCCAAGGAGCTCAGGCAGTATCTTTGGAAGCTCGAGGAAGCCAAAAAGCGCGATCATCGTGTTCTGGGAAAACAACTGGACCTGTTCAGCTCTGATGATGACGTCGGTGCAGGTTTGATCATGTGGCATCCGAAGGGCGGCCGCATTCGCAAAATCATGGAAGACTACTGCCGTGAGCAGCACGATAAAGGCGGGTATGAGTTTGTGTACTCACCCCATATCGGCAAAGCAAAGCTCTGGGAAGTCAGCGGGCATCTGGGTTTCTACAAGGAAAATATGTATTCGCCTCTTGATATCGAAGGGCAGGAGTATTACCTGAAACCCATGAACTGCCCCTTCCATCTTTCCATTTACAAGTCTTCACGGCGCTCTTATCGCGAACTTCCGATCCGCTATGCTGAGTGGGGCACGGTGTACCGCTACGAACGCAGCGGTGTGCTGCACGGCTTGATGAGGGTTCGGGGGTTCACGCAGGATGATGCCCATATCTTCTGCCGGCCGGACCAGATGCCGGAAGAAATCGACAAGGTGCTGGCGTTCAGCCTGGATATGCTGCGTGCATTCGGGTTTGAAGACATCCATGCCTATCTTGCGACGCGCAATCCGGAGAAGTTCGCCGGGAAAGCTGAGGACTGGGACGCACCGACCGAAGCGCTGCGCGAGGCACTCGTGCGGGCCGAGGTGCCGTTCAAGGTCGAGGAGGGCGATGCGGCCTTTTATGGGCCGAAGATCGACCTGAAGGTAGAAGATGCGATCGGCCGTATCTGGCAGCTTTCAACGATCCAGTTCGACTTCAATCTTTCCGAACGGTTCGACCTCACGTACGTTGGGGAGGATGGAGAGGAGCACCGCCCGTACATGATACACAGGGCCCTGCTTGGCTCGATGGAGCGTTTCTTCGGTGTGTTGATCGAGCATTACGGCGGGGCATTCCCGCTCTGGCTTGCGCCGGTGCAGGCGAAAATCATCCCAATTGCTGACAGGCATCTTGAGTTTGCCGACAAGCTGTATGCGGAACTCAAGGCAGCCGGCATCAGGGTTGAGGTGGATGATCGCAGCGACCGTATGAATGCCAAGATCCGTGACGCACAGATGCAGAAGATTCCATACATGCTGATTGTGGGTGATCGGGAGATCGAAGCGAACGGTGCTGCAGTGCGCCTGCGCTCAGGTGAGGACCTGGGTGCAGTTCCTGTCGGTGATCTGCTCAAGCGCATGCAAAAGGAGATCGAGGAGCACAAGTAGGTTGATTGATTAATCGCCCAACGGGAGTTGGGCAATATTAGGTAAAGACGCAGAGGCAGGTGTAAAAGCCTGCCTCTGTTTTTAACGCAAAGACGCCAAGCCGCAAGGATTTTTTTCTTTGCACCCTGGCGTCTTTGCGCTAAATTTTTAACCTTCCTGTTCCTCAAAATGAGGGATCCTAATAATACATATCAAAATATATTGAAAAATAAAGTAGTGAGATATGTATTTGGAGGTTGATATGCAGTACATAGTTGGAGTGACCGAACTGCAGCGGTAATTCAAGACCTTTTTTGATGAGGTTGTTCGGAACCGGAAACCAATTATCCTTACCCGGGGCTCGAGGCCGGAAGCTGTGCTGATTCCCTATGATGAATATCTGCGCTTCCAGAAGATGAATGAGAATGAAGTGATTGCGGAGTTCGATCATGTCTGGAATCGTCTGTCGTAAGTAAATGCCGAAGTTGATGAAGAGGAATTGAAGGCAGATATCGAAGCGGCCCGGGAATAAGCCATGCGAGCGGTGATCGATACGGGGGTATTGGTGAGTGCATTAATCTGCTGCCATGGCACAACAGGCGATGTGCTCCAGGCATTAAGGGACGGAAGGTTCACCTGCGTTTACTCAACCGTGATGCTGGTAGAAATTGTCGATGAGCTTGGGAGCACCTTTTTTCGACATAAGTATCATATCCAACCGGATGACACTGCTGCCCTGATCAACCTGCTGCGGCTTCGAGGCCATATGGTGACGCCCCGACGTGCGATCACAATCTGCCGAGATCCGAAGGATAAAATATTTCTTGAAGCCGCAGCTGCCGGGGAAGTTGATTACATTGTCTCAGTTGATGCGGATTTACTAATTCTTTCTCCATTTGAAAATATCCCCATTCTACGGCCGGCAGAGTTTCTGATGCTGTTGTAGTCCCTGAAATTATTGTTTATTGAATAGTCGATGTCCACGGTCGTTCCGGCGATAACCACTTTTTCTATTCAAATCAGAAGGAATTGCATATATTGATTGCCGGATCACCCCTTGCCGTTTGGGGCTCAGCCGGTACAAAACCTGGAAGCGAGGGAAGGAACAGCTCTCACCAGTAAAATGTATTCACCGTCTCAATACTGGCACTGGAAGCACAGGCTATAGCGAACAAGAAGTTTTAAAGACCCATATCGGGTTTGACAAGAAGATGGGCAGCCAGAGGAACTGGCCGGCGAAATCCCGGCCAGTTCCTATAAATTTTTAAGCCCGGGACAAATGGTGCTCCTTTACTCTGAATATGTTTGACCCGGTATCCAGGTTGAAAAGCCTGAGTATTTAAAAATCTCAATCAGGTTATCTGACTTCACAAACCAGATAATGGGTCTCCCAAACCTCTTCATAGAAGTGAAAATAATTCGACATGGAATGCAAGCCACCTCCATGATAACAATCAGTATAGGATTCTGAAGTATAAGGAGCTGAACCCGCTCCCCAGTTTTCAGCCCAGGAAAAGCTGTGGGTTATGGTGCCTATTGAAAAGAAGTCGCCAACCATGCCGGCGCGGTACGTGGCAGCAACCTGAACATTCAGTACTTCGTCACCCATAATCTGAAAGATGCTGCCTACAGAATCACAGGTTTCCGTCTGAAACCAACTATTCGTGTTGTAAACGTGAACATCGGAAGCGTCATAGTAGCCGTGTTCTTCTGCCCACTGGTCATGCGCAACCAAAGTAGATGTGGGGCCGGAAACGATACTGGCTGAAAAATCCATTGCAACCCCATCGCCATTCTTGAATCCTGCCCCGTGAGGAATCACTCTTCCGCACCAGAAAACCTGGAATAAGGATCCCTGCTGCACAGTAAAATCATTATTATCAAAATTCGACTCATAAACTGTATGCTCAGGATTTACAACAACCGTATAGCCATTCCGGAGCTGATCACGGGATACTTCTGATGGTATCGGCACATTGAGAATAACCCGACCGCTTACACTGGTGTCAGGGAATGACTGCTCGAAAAGACGGACCCCCGCAGAACCAGGGAGACTGGTTGCTTCCAGGACTATAGTGCGGTTGGTAATTTCATCTCCACTATTTCGAATTGTTACATCGATACTTCCCTGCCCTCCATCATCCAGATACTCGACATCGGTTACGATCAAGTCTGGCAGTGGAGTGCATCTGGCGAACGACATGCCGCGAGTCTCGATTCCGGTGGAAACACTGGCACATATATCATAAGGTTCAGGTACAAGGACTATTGAATCTTCGAAAAAGGTTCTGGTCTCACCACTTTCGAGGACAGCATCCTCCCAGATATATTCACCCAGCGATTCTCCATCACGTGTGTACCATTCCAGGAGAATATCATGTTCGTAGATATCACCCTCACCCGTATTACTTACCTCAACAAGCATCCTGCCATTATTCACATCGACCGTAAGTTCAGAAATGACCGGATTTGGATATCCAGGGCATAGTGGTGCACCATTAATTTCCCTTTGACTCTCAATATCAAGCACAAAACAGACATTTGATGCGTGGACTCCCTCAGGGGAGGTGTATTCCATATCCAGAGATTCGCCGGTTTCAAGGTTGAGATCTTCCTGGACAATTGTCCCGAGGTGATTGTTCACGCGATCAACAACCTGGATTTCCAATGTGCGGTAGGTCCAGTCTGCGCTGCCATTATTACTGACCTGGAAGGATAGATGGTTTGGCTCATCAGCAACAAGATTTTCAATCCATATTGATGACTGTGGAGCGGCTCCTGGAGGGAGTTCATTTATCGAGGATCCTGGCGCCAACTCGGCACTGATCCTGATCTTGCAGGCTCCATTGTATCCCCAGATCTCGGCTTCATAAGGCCTCCCGTAATTATCCCCAATGTATTCCTGTCCGGAACAAAGCAAATCCGGGCAGCCAGGGTCATCGTCGTCATTGCAAAGGCCGTCATCCTCGTCCCATATTTCGAAACCTAATACCGCTGTACCGTATTCATCCAGAGCGACTGTCCAGCTTAGAGGCCGGCTAAAACCCCACTCGGATAGAAGTATGTTTTGCATGTCATAAACATGGTTATTACGTAAACCAAGCGGGTAGTAATCATCGTTTGGGCCGCCGGTATCAAAGGTCACAATATCTTCATTGATATAAAAAGAGCCATAAGGCGGGCCAATATCGCCTGTCTGATGATCAGTGCTGCCATCCTCGCCCATATAGAAGGTTTCCAATGAGATCACTTCAACATTCAGATAATTCTGGCACTCTTCTTCAGGAGTTTCAAACAGGATTGGCGGGAGTCCCGGGAGGGATTCATAGAATCCATCAACAGCATCTTCACCTTCACGCCAGGCGGTTACAGTGAGAGTATACGTTTCGCCGCAGGGTGGATGCCGCCATTGTTCCGGAAAGACAGTGTAATGTTTATTCCCATACATCCGGTCTGCTGATTCGCTCCATTGCAGGACCCCGTTGAGATAAATACGAAAACCGTCAATGGGAAGTTCTTCTGGCTCCGGGTTATAGTCCCAGAGGAGGGCAAACGGGCCACCATCTGAAGCAAAGAAAGTGGAAACGCCCGGAGAATCTCCCAATCCCGTTGCAGGTCCTAATAGTGAATAACTTACTTCTACCAGGTTTGTTGGCCTGGTCATCATTTCATCGAGTTCCCAGAACTGGATGGGTGTTTCCTCATGCTCTACACGATATCCGAGAGTAAAACCCCCTTCAGGCCCGCTGACATCAACAAGTCTTGCGATACCATCCCATTCTTCGGGTTCGATAGCGTAGGAAATGTAGCCCAGGTCAAGTGCCTGTGTGCCGCCTCCGGTAATTCCTACACAGGAAATTTCAAAAGGTACAGGACGATTGGCAGTCCAATAGAGTGAGGGAACCCTGTCACCGGAAACATATTCCTGAATATTCCAACTGATACTTCCTTGAACGGTAGTTTCTACTATCGAGAAAGATTCATCTGTTGTCTGATCGAAATCCTCATCTGGATACCATTGGAGCGGTGAGCCGGCATATCCTACATAGCAATGCAAGCTTTCATAAGCCTCCTCTGTTTCCAGCAAAGGAAATTCCAGACGTAATTCTGTTGGTGTGTCGGAAGGCTCAGCATCTGAGTCAACTGCACCGAGGAAAAATCCTCTGTCACCTGGAGGATCTCCCCCAAAAGAGGGCTCCTCCCCCTCTCTTTCAGGTGGAGGTTCATTTTCCTGATCCTCTTCGCTATCAGGAACATGGATTTCCTCACCAGGAGACGGGCTGCCGCCCGGATCAAGCCCGGGATTAAGATCGCTTATCTCTTCCGGTGAAACCCCATAATCTGCAGCAATTGTCTCCAGTGTCTCATTCACTTGAACAACATGGGCGCCCGAATCTTCATTCTGCACCATATCCAATGCATCGACAAAAATAGCTGCCTGTCCTTCTTTTTCATCTGCAGTTATCGCTCGCACAACCAGAGGGTATGTTCCAGACTTATCAGGTACCCAATTGGATGATAAAACCATTGTCAGGACACCGTCTTCCTCAGGAGCTTCTTGCACAGCTATCAGTACATCATCTACCCATAACTCCATTCTGGAAAGGTCGGTTTGTGAGCGTGCTGTGGAATGGACAATTACTCCACTTCCAACCTCCACATAATCGTGGTTTACAGGGTTGTGGATCAGCACTACTGGACGTGAAACATCAGTGAGCGCACGGTTCCGCAGAAAAACCAGTCCTGCAGCCAGAAGGCATATTCCTGTCAGGACTACGAATACGATTCCTGCAATAATCATATTTTGTTTTTTCATTTTTCTTCTCTCCGAAGTGAAGTGAAGCGTGATGCCTCGTAAACAATCACGCTTCACAGGTTATGCCCTTATTCCATATCAATACTGAATTTCGAGTACGCAGACCAGTCGCTGTAGTTTCCGGCACCATCCTGGGCACGCACCATCCAGCGATATTGGCCGCCGCAATCTACATCCGCTGTCACTTGTGTTCCCGACACAGGTCCGAAACTACTCTCAGGTTGCCAGTTATTGGCTGAAACCAGCATTTCCAGTTTGACGTAGTATCCGGAGATACCGCTGGGATCATCTACCGGCAGCCATTCCAGGGTTTGGGTTGAACGGCAGGAAGGTGAGGAGCCGTTACCCGGTACGGATGGAGAAGGCGCCGGCGGTGAGGTTGTATCAGGCTCCGGTGTGAAAGTTGGCGTATCTTCAGCGCAGGTCCCCGTCACCTTGATTTCCACCGTATGCCGCTCTTCGGTTCCATCCAAATTAACCACGGTAAGTGGATAATATTCGGTAGCACACAGACAGGCTTGATCAGAGCCGCTAAAGGGTTGATCCACTCCACCAAATATCACCTGTTGCGCATTTTCGACATTCCAGTAAAGCGTAGTGCAGGCACCTGCAACAATCTCGGGTGGATCTGCATAGAACTCTACAACGCTCCCTGTTAATTCCGGAGTTGGTGTAATGGTATCGGTGATATCCGGTGTCGGTGTAACCGTATCCGTAATCACCGGGGTGACCGCATCTGGAAAAACAGCAGCCTCCCCAACCTGCACTCTGACACTGTCCGTTCCACTCGTGGAGCTATCCCCACCAACTGCCATAACCTGGATGGTATATTCCCCGGCAGCCGGAGGTGTCCATGTTTGAGAAAATGAATATAATTCGCCGAAAGTGGAGAACTCTTCCACCGTAAACTGCAAGCTGCCATTGATCCAAATTTCAACCTGTGTAATACCGCCGGCATTGGATGCATGTCCTTCAATAAGCAGTTCTGTATCCTCAGGAACATTAATCCCGGCTACCGGTACATCGATCCAAATAGTGGATCCCGATGCTGGGACAGCAGAACACCCGGCAAGCATTGGAATCAGTATGAAAATAAAAACGATTTTTCGAAAAAATACACTCATGTCAATACTCCTCATTTAGGAATCTCCTGTGTTCCAGGTTATGCTGAATATTTCCATTGTTTCAGGATCTGATAACTTCTTGTGGTATGGAAGGAATGAAAGGTGTGAAGGTAAAAATGCAAACCCCAGAAATGGTATTCAAGCAGTTTATACTATGTTGGAACCTGTCGCAATAATATCAACCCCATATACATTATTGTAAATAACAATATCCTTTTTCCCATCATGCTCTTTAGGCTGCCTTCTGGCAAAAATGCCGTTTGTTTCCTTTATAACGACTCAGCAGTAAATTTTGTGACAAAAAAGCAGATCAAAACTGCCAATTTGCAACCTGTCATCCTGATCGTCAGTGAAGGACCCCTGAGCCAAACGTCTTGAGCGGTTGAGGCATTGGGAAATCGAGGTGGCACGGAATCTCATGCCGTCTTTCCTTACCTTCCAAAGCGGTACAGCAGCAGCTGTCGCGCCTCAGGGGTCCCTCGCTGAAGCTCGGCATGACAGGATACAGGTGGACAATCTCTATCCCGTCATCCTGAACTTCAGTGAAGGACCTCTGAGCCAAATGACTTGAGCAATAGAGGCTTTGGCAAATCAGGGCGGCGCGGATTCTAATGACAATAAAACAAAACCGCTGCCTGTGGAGGAGGCAGCGGCAGATTTTTTTTGTATGTTGTTAGTCAGGATCCTATTCCTGATCCTCGAGCCAGCGTTCGGCAGTCAGTGCAGCGGCAGTGCCCTGACCGACTGACGTTGCAATCTGGCGGAAGAGGCTGTCCTGGATTTCACCGGCAGCAAAAACGCCTTCGATGCTGGTCTGCATCTTCTGATCTGTCACAAGATACCCGCGTTCATCCATCTCCAGCTGACCCTTGAACAGGGCGCTGTTCGGATCGTGTCCGATGAAGATGAATACACCGTCGATTGGAAGTGTGGATATCTCTTCGGTTTTCACGTTCTTCAACTGTACAGCTTCCACCTTGCCGTCACCGCTGATTTCTGTTACCACGGAATCCCAGATGAAGCTGATTTTTTCATTAGCCATGGCTTTATTCTTGAGATGTTCGCCAGCCCTGAGCTCATCGCGCCTGTGAATAATCTGGACGCTCTTTGCGAAGCGGGTAAGGAAGATGGCTTCTTCCAAAGCGCTGTCACCGCCGCCCACTACAACCACGTCCTTGTCTCGGAAGAAGAAGCCGTCGCATGTTGCACAGTAGGAAACACCTTTGCCAACAAGTTCCTTCTCACCCGGTACATCGAGTGTGCGGTGCGCGGCGCCGGTCGCGATGATGACAGCGTCAGCCTGGAAAACACCGCTGTATGATTCAAGGGTAAAGGGTGATCCATTACGAAAATCCACACCGGTGACCTCATCATATTCTATGCGGGTTCCAAAACGCTCCGCCTGCTGCTGCATAAAAGTTACAAGTTCGGGGCCGGTAGTGCCTTCCGGAAACCCCGGATAGTTTTCCACATCGCTGGTGATGGAAATCTGTCCGCCCAGCTGGCTGCCGGAAAAGACAAGGGGTTCCAACCCGGCACGGGCGGTATAAAGTGCTGCAGTCAGTCCTGCAGGACCGGATCCGATGATGATAACTTTTTCTTTTTTCATAGATACCTCACAATTCTCGTACTTTTATTTAGATGCATGGAGCGTTTGAAAGTTGCACTTATTTATAATCGGACGGGTTTCCATTCGTGGATTTAATAATGGCAACACCAGATGTTTATTCCTGTGAGGCAGCAGATGAGGTGAGGCCAGGTTTATTCAAATCTTCGACGGCCTCTTCGGTAACTGGTACAGTAACTGTAATACGGGTACCGTTCCCTTCCTGGGATTCGATGTTCAACAGGCCGTTCAACAGTTCAGTACGTTCGCGCATGTTTACAAGTCCCAGGCTTCCTCGCTGATGGTAGTCCCTGTCTACGGCGCCGATGTTGAATCCTACTCCATCATCTTCGACCTCCAGAGTGACAAACTCGCCATCAGAGCGCATTCTGACAAATATGTGTTCTGCCTCTGCATGTTTAACAGCGTTATGAATTGCTTCCTCGGCTATATAGAATAGAACACCCTGCCTCTTCAAATCCAGATCCTCAACAAGATCGCCGGGAATGTCGATACCAATATGTCTTTTTTCATCACCGAGTTTCTCAGCCAGCTGCAGCAGGGCGGCGACCAACCCCTGTGATTCGAGGATAAGAGGCCTCAGTGTGAAGAGCATGTGGCGAATCTCGCGCGTGGTTTTTCGAGCCAGGTCTTCCACCTTCTCCAGCTCAGAGACAGCATTGTCTGCATCCCGGTCAAGCAGCCTGCGGGCGAAGTTGACCCGCATGGCAATCGCAGCGATGGACTGGGTCGGGCCGTCATGCAGGTCGCGGGCCAGCTTCTTTCGCGCTTCCTCCTCGATTTTCATGATCCGTTCTTTTTCCTGTTCCAGATCCCGGTAGAGACGGGCATTCTGGAGTGCAACAATGACCTGCTGGCCTACGGCTTCCATCAGTTCTATTCTGTCGGGCGAGAAGTAGCCGGGCATGGGATGGGCAATCAGCAGTACTCCGTACGTTTCCAGGCCGATTGTAAGAGGAATAGCCAGTGCCTGTTTGCATGCATGCAGGGCAACAAGCCGCTGCAGTTCCGGGTCATTCATCGGATTCTCGACAATACACGGGTCACCGGAGTTGATTGCTTCAGCAAGCAGTCCCTTCCTGACAGGAAAGGTCTTGCGGCGGTCCGCACGTGTAAGTCCGCGGTCAGCTTTGATTACCAGGCGTTCGCCCTCGAACATGATCACTGCGCCAACCAGGTGGTCGTCAACAGGATATTCACCAGCCAGCGCGTTAGCGCTCAGTTCAAGTGTGGTTTCGATCACACGGTTATAGTTCAATGAAGCATTAAGCTCCGCAGCAAGATGGAAGAGTGAATTGGTGTTTCTGAATTGATGCCTCACCTGTGTATAAGGGGGCATCATAGACAAAACCGGCTGATCGAGAATGGCCAGAAGGCGCTCCAGCAGCTTTCCCAGGAACAACGCACTGAGCAGGATTGGACCGATATACAGGCTCCATGCAAACAGAGGCCAGAAACCGGTTGATTCGAGAGCGAGATGGATCCCGCCTGCTGCCAGCAAACCGCCTGCAGCGAGAAGAACGCCTGCCGTTGACCCGCGCATCAGGGTTAGAATGCACGTTCCTACCAGCAGGGAAGACCAGAGCGGGCTGCTCAGCCCACCGCTGAGTGTGATCAATATCAATGCAAGGATGGTATCGACACTGCTTGTCAGCCAATCCATGGCACCACCCCTGTGGATCATTGGGCGCAGGAAAAGAAGAAGGACGGCATAACTGCCCCAGGCAATGTAAATAGTTGCCAGTTTGATTTCAAGTATCCCGGAGAATAGCGTGGCCAGAACCAGTCCGAGAAGCCAGATCAGTCGTGAGAAAAACCCCATCCATTCCAGGAGTGTGAACCTGGTCCGTTTGCTTGGTTTTACGACGCCTTTTACCATTTCTTCATCCTGGCAGTACAGACTCGGTCTGGTGCAATAATTCCCACAATCAGGAAAACTGAAAATTGATACTGCAAATTTTATTATTATTATTTACAGCCAATAATTTTACCCGCTACCCAACCGCAAAACAATTTTCAGAACCTTCGGGTTAATCTCCATGGATTTTGCCACATTCCGGTAAAGCTTTCAACTTCGTCGTGGTAATTCAGTCGAGAGTTTATGATCCAAAACGTCATCAGTAACCTGAGGGTTGATTTAACTGAGAAAAGCTGCCGAGAATCCTCAGTTCTTTTGAGAAAACAGGGGGGCTGCGGCAGTCGTATTATCGGGATTTTTCTGTACCTTCCCCTTGTCTTTACACTTTTTCCACGAATAGTGTTTTTGTTTAACCGGTTTTTGTTGCCATAGAACATTGTTTAGAAGGAAATGTCAAACTCGAAATTAAACAGACCTTAGCGGAGAACCTTCATAAAACAGGAACTACGATATTAAGCTCGTTCTTATACTTTGGCTGTACTGGGACGATGCCTCTGGGCGGGCTGCCAAAGAGATATATAAAGTTGAAGCCAGCCAGGTTATTGCTTACGCATTGAGGCTGTTTAATAACGAGAAATAGAATGAAGTCTATCTATGGGCATAAGGCGCGCCCGAGTTAAGTGAATAATTATGAACTGGAGTGGTATGGTCTTGTTGTATAATGACCTTGCCAGGGTGGATCTGATTGCTGCTGTGTATATAGTATAAAACTCCTGGTAATTAAACATCCCAATATGGAAACAATGACTGACTTATTCAACAAAACATCCTGGCGACTTGGAAGATGGATAGTAACAACGGCTGTTCTTCTGTTCTTCTTATTTCGCTCACCCACATCCGGGCAGTCGATACCATTATTTTTACTGATCATACCTGTATGTATGCTTGCCCCGGAGATTGCCCGATTCTGGTCATCGTTGAGTGCAAGGGCGGCGGTAATAAGCTTAATCAGTGACGCAGTAGTGGTTTGCATCTTTTCCACGGTATTTGATCAGGGACTGATTATTTTATTATTTCCCCTGATAGCAGCATCGATTTCAATACCTGATTGGTATTACCCTCCGCTTCTGAGTCTCGTCGGGCTTGTTTTTTCAACGATTGGGATCGTTATGGATGTCAATAATCGGTCGCCATTATCGATTGCCTTGTATAGTTTTATATTTCTGCTTACTGGTATTGTTTCAGATGTGATAAGACGTCATCTGGCTCAAGAAGCAGCCGTACGAGAGAAATTAGAAAAGAAGCTTGAGAAAAGGTCCGATTACTTTTTAATGCGTGCACATGAAATACGCACACCCTTATCTCTGGTTCGAGCCTCTGTTGAGCTTATTTTGGATGGCGCCCCTGGGCCGCTAACAGACCAACAACAGGTCTTCCTGGAAAATATCGATGAAAACACTCAGCATATAGCACTTCTGGCAGAAAATATGCTGACAAAGAGTAAGCTGGAATCGGGGGTTTTTCATCCCACATTTCAACCCACAGATATACGGGACCCCATCAGAGCTGTTGTAACAGACATGCGTACTTTTGCGACGCGGCGAAACCAGGAAATTCACGTATACTATCCTCAAATACTACCCCTGATCAGTATCGATTCCGTGCTGTTACGTCAAGCTTTGACGAATTTAATCAGAAATGCGATACAACACACGTCTTCAGGTGGGCAGATTGCGGTATCTATTGCAAGGAATGATTTAAACCTGCTTGTCTCAGTAACGGATGATGGCGCTGGAATGTCCATTGAAAAGCGCAAACAGATTTTTCGTCGATTTGCCACCGGCAGGGGAGGGACCGGTTTGGGCCTGATGATTGTTAAACACATTATCGAATTACATGGAGGTCAGGTGTATATTGATACCAGTCTGGGACGAGGAACTACGTTCATGTTGACTTTTCCTTTTCCGGACAACGAAGTTGAGTGTCAATTATGACGAACAAACCTGTTGTGCTTGTAGTAGATGATGAGCCTCAAATGGTGGGTGTCATCAGCTATGCCTTTCAAGTGGCCGGGTTTGATCCCCTGGTTGCCTATGATGGGAATCAAGCTATGGAGTGTATTCAGAGCCGGCATGTGGATCTTGTCATTCTGGATGTTATGTTACCGGATACAGATGGTTTTGAACTGTGTCGCAATATTCGTCGTAATACTGCCATTCCCATAATGATGCTGACAGCCAAATCCGATCAGGTTGATGTGATTATGGGATTGGAATTGGGAGCCGACGATTATATGGCGAAACCCTTCAGCACTCGTGAACTGGTGCTGCGTGCCGAGGCAATTCTGCGCCGGGTCAGCCAGGGTCCAAAACTGGTACAAAGTGGTCCTCTTCGAATCGATTTCCTCAGCCACACAGTAACCTTGAACGGCAGCCCAATCAACCTGTCTCCTCTGGGGTATCGATTGCTTGTATACCTGGTCAGGAATGGAGGGAGGGTCATCAGCACACAGGAGCTTCTTAAAGAAGTATGGGACCTGGAAGTATGGGAAGGCGGTCCTGAGATGATCAAGGTGGAAATTTACAGATTGCGCCGGAAGATCGAGCCGGATCCCAAACAACCATATTATATTCGCACGGTACGCGGTGCTGGTTATATGTTTGTTGTAGATAAATAAACTGTATACCGGGATTTCGTCAAAAGAATCACAGTGTGATCTTGAACGAGTACAGGCAGACTGTACATTGGATACCGCCAGGTTTGCCGATGGAGATTCAAAAAACCGGAAAATGTGGGGCAAGAACATCAGACCTGGAAAATCTGTATAAATTGAAGGTGCCATAATGAATCAGCATCTCCAATATTATTAGAACCCTTGCTCGCATCCCATAAAATGGCAATATCGACGAAATTGTGAAATATCACCCGCTCTCTGTATTGATGCAGTGGTCATAGATATGAAAACAGAGTTCCAATAACATTTTTCAGTTCTTTTTCAGTCTGGTGTAATACACTCCAATTGCTTCGACTTTCGCAGCACTCGCCAGTCTCGAACGGTTATTACAAGTAACCAAACTGTAACCTGATTGTGACCTTAGGGAAACCGAAAGAACAGCTTCCATCTATATACTTGATGCAGGTCTATCATCATTTGTCGGAAAAAATTAAGGAGCAGAATCATGAAACGTTACTTTTTTTTGCTGATCAGTTTGGTGCTGATCGGGGTATTGGTGGCAGGGTGCACTCCTTCATCTCCTGAGGCGTCAGCTGAAGCTTCCATAGAGGAAGTATCAGACCAGGAGGGTGAAGTGCTTGCCGAAGCTGATGCCGGGCAGGAGAGCGGGGAAGCTGAAACGGCGGAAAACCTGGAACCGGAAGCTGAGCAGGTCGAGGGCCCATTGACGGTTTTGTGTGGCATGCAGGAAGATTGGTGTCAAGCTGCCGTGGCTGCGTTTGAAGCAGAAACAGGCATAGAAACATCAATGGTGCGCATGTCTTCTGGTGAAGCGCTGGCTCGTCTCCAGGCTGAAGGTGATGATACTCAATTCGATGTCTGGTATGGCGGCCCCAGCCTGGGCCCTGGTGCAGCTAAAGAAGAGGGTTTGATTGAGCCATACTTTCCCGATAACGGCCAATACATCCCTGATGAGTTAAAAGATGCCGATGGGTATTGGACGGGTGTGTATGTGGGCGCGCTGGGTTTTTGCTCAAATGCAGAATTATTAGCAGAGTTAAGCGTTGATGCACCGACTTCATGGGAAGATCTTCTTGATCCGGCTTTGGCAAGTAATATTGCTATGGCAGATCAGCGAACCTCGGGTACTGCTGTTACTGCTGGCGGCACCCTGGTTGCGCTAAAAGGTGGCGAGGAAGGTGCATTCGACTACCTGCGAGAATTGGATCAAAATATCTTCCAGTATACAAAAAGCGGATCATCACCTGGAAGAATGGCTGCAGCCGGAGAAGTCGCAATTGCTGTTATCTTCTCTCATGATTGTGTGAAATTCGCCGGAGAGACGGGTGTAGATCTGGTTACCTCTTTCCCTGAAGATGGAACGGGGTACGAAATTGGTCAGGTATCCCTTATTGCTGCTGCCCCTAATCCAGAGGCAGGCAAGGTGTTCATTGAATGGGCATTAACTGCAGCAGCCCAGGAAATTGCAGCTCCTGTTGGGTCATTCCAGATCCCGACAAATCCGGACGCACAGGTTCCACCTGAAGCTGTAAAGCTGGATCAGGTTATTCTGGCTGAAGGGTTTACTCCTGAGCTGGTTGCTGAGTTGAGGGCTGACGGGTTCCCCGATCGCTTCGCAACTGAAGTGCGCGGCGGTGTGGCCGCTCCCGAGTAAAATCCCGGACTCAAACTGTTTCAAAAGTGATACGCGGTATAGACAGAACTATCGCGTATCATTTTTATCCAGGAAGTAGACTTCAAAACAATCTTTTCAAACTTGGGAAAATCGATGAGACATAGATTAAAACAATACTCACAAAATATTAGAAGGCTGCGTCAGGATGGCCTTCTGGCCATAGGCTTGATAATTTCTACGTTGTTTCTACTCAGTTTTGTTATCTATCCAATTGCCAGGGTTATACTCGTAGGTGTCAATCCTGAAATAATATCCACCTATATCAGAATCCTGACCCAGCCAGCTACCCGGGAAGTGCTTGTTAATACAGTTGGTATCGGTTTAAGTGTTGCTGCTTTCGGTACATTATTTGCCTTCATTTTTGCTTTTGTCCAGGTAAAGCTGGATGTGCCTTTTAAGAGAATTTTTCATTTACTAACAATTTTCCCAATTATCGCGCCGCCATTTGTCATGGCTATGTCTATCATCACGCTTTTTGGTCGCAGTGGAATCATCACAAAGCGATTGCTTGGTATACGCTACGATATTTATGGGGCTGATGGATTGACATTTGCCCTGATTCTATCGTTTGTTCCGTATGCGTATCTGAGTTTGGTGAGCATGATGCGGGCACTTGATCCCGCTCTGGAAGAAGCGGCAACAAATCTTGGGGCTACTCGAGGGAAAGTGCTTCGCTCTGTCATCTTGCCATTGTTATTCCCCGGTTTTGCAGGAGCTTTTCTCCTTCTTTTCGTGTCTGCAATTGCCGATTTAGGCAACCCCCTGCTGTTGGGAGGAAACTTCAATGTTCTTTCAACTTCCATATTCCTGTCAATAGTGGGGCAGTATGACCTGAATAGCGGAGCAATTTTTGCTGTTATGCTCATGCTGCCGTCCCTGACAATATATTTCTTCCAGCATTACTGGCTGAAACGAAAATCATATGTGACAGTCACAGGCAAACCTACGGGCCAACCCAAACTCATCACTGCTCCACATATAAAATGGCCGCTGTTTTTCCTTCACCTGGTCTTTGTGGGACTGATTCTTCTTTTATACGCAAATATCTTGATGGGTGCTCTAACCAAAGTATGGGGCATCAATTTTAACTTTACACTGGAACACTTCAAATTTGTTCTGGCAGGTTATGGATTCGAAGCCATTGGAGATACAGTATTGCTGGCAGGTATAGCAACCCCGATTGCTGGTCTTGCAGGCATGTTGATTGCTTTTCTGGTTGTTCGCCGTACATTCCCTGGACGATCATTAGTGGATTTTGCGTCCATGCTTGGGGCAGCTGTTCCGGGAATCATCATCGGGATTGGTTTGATTCTGGCTTATAACCATCCTTACCTGGGAGGGCTATTACCAAAATTAACGGGGACGGCTTTTATCATTATTATGGCCTTTGTTGTTCGAAGTATTCCCGCTTCTGTTCGCGGCGGTGTGGCTGCCCTCCAGCAGATTGATCCTTCTATGGAAGAGGCATCCTTTGGATTGGGCGCCAGTTCTGCAGTGACATTTGCAAAGATAACATTACCTCTGATCCGGCCTGCTTTCTTTGCAGGGTTGATCTGGAGCTTTGCCCGGTCCATGACTTCTCTCTCACCCATTATCTTTCTGGTAACCCCGAAATGGAGGATTATGACCGCCCAAATACTCAACGAAGCTGAAACCGGACGCTTTGGAAATGCCGCTGCATATAGTATTGTGCTGATTCTTATCGTATTGTCGGCAATTGGAATTCTGCAATTAACCGTAGGCTCAAAAACAGGTGCTGAGAGAACATAATCATGAAAAACCACCTTCAATCACTCTCATCAATAAATATTCCATGAACGAAATGAGTAAACTTATGAATACGGATGTCAAATCGTCTATGAAGTCGGATAAGCTGAATAAATCGGACATTACCCTTCAGCTCAGAAATCTAACGAAAGTTTTTACCTCCTCTGACGGCAGCCATACAGCGGTTGATAATATTGACCTCGATGTAATACAAGGCGAGTTCATTACCATATTGGGCCCATCTGGCTGCGGGAAAACAACTACATTACGCCTGATTGCCGGTTTTGAATATCCAACCTCAGGGCGAATTATCCTTGATGGCAATGATATTAATAATGTTGCGGCGAATAAACGCCCAATGACGATGGTATTTCAAAGCTATGCATTGTTTCCCCATATGTCTGTATTCGACAATATTGCTTATGGATTGCGAATTAAAAAACTTCTGCCACTCGAAGAAAAAGTTGAGATCGTCATGCAATTGATGAACCTTGTGGGGTTGAAAGATAGAATGCCCCATCAACTATCGGGAGGACAACAACAACGCGTGGCATTAGCAAGAGCTCTGGTTATGGAACCCCGGGTGCTGTTGTTTGACGAACCGCTGTCTAATCTGGATGCCAAATTGCGAGTTCACATGCGAGCAGAAATCCGTCGGTTACAACAACGACTGGGAATCACCAGTTTGTATGTTACTCATGACCAGGCGGAAGCCATGGGGTTATCTGACAGGATTGTAGTGATGAACAATGGCCGTATTGAACAGGTCGGCTCACCAGCCGAGATATACATGAGGCCTGTTTCTGTGTTTGTTGCCGATTTCATGGGCCGGTCAAATTTCATCAAGAGTACGGTTTTGGATAGCCCGGCGGGAAGCCTGGTATTGGATTTCTTCGGAGATACGTTTGAGATTCCCTGGTCCGGACAAACATTTTCTCCTGGCGATGGTGTGTTTGTGATCATTCGGCCGGAATCTGCGAGGCTGGATAAGCACCGGAAAGGAGACATCCGTATTCCCGGTGATGTTCTGCAAGTGGAGTATCTGGGGACGCAGGTGGAATATTATATTGAATTACAGGAAGAGTACATAATCTCGCTTGTTGATTGGAACCCGCTTTCTATCGACAAGCTGCATAAAGAGGGGGAGAAGGTTTGGGTTAATTTCCCTGTAGAAGCTGTGTATGTTTTGCCGCAGTCCTGACCTGTTCGATTGATCTGTTATGCTCTTTTACATTCATCAGATCACAGTTCATTGGTTTATCCGCAAGGCCTCCTTCAGGATTCCCCCACGTGCCCCCGGAATTACTGGGGGCACGTGGGGGCGACCCCACATCACCCCGGGGATTGGAATTCTCTTGCTTCTGGGTTTCCTGCCGGATTACAGGTTTGTATTGAAATGCTAATTACCCCAGGTATTAAAATTAATACGTTGACAGCTTAAAGAACCATCTGTTACACTTTCTGATACATTACGTGTGAACAATTTCAGGATTATTATGTTTGCACATTAAAAAAAGATTCAGTGTTTCAAATGATGAATCATCAAGAGAGGTGGAGGGAACGGCCCGTTGAAGCCTCGGCAACCCCGACAAGAACAGAGATGTTCTTCCGGAAGGTGCCAATTCCGTCAGGAGCAAAACGCTCCTGAGAGATGGATCGAGGATCTGCTTGTGTGCCAATGCCTCTTTCCAGAGGCATTCTTTTCTTAAAGGATAAGCACTGAAAACCTTATTTTCAGGGAGTTTATGATGAATACCAGAGACTATACCAATCGTAGTTATTTAGATGCACTGGAGCAGCGGGTGCTGGTTTATGACGGTGCGATGGGTACCAGTCTGCAGATGATGAATCTCACAGCAGAGGATTTCGGTGGTGAAGAATACCTGGGCTGCAATGATGTCCTGGTCCTCACAAAGCCGGAAGCGGTAGCTCAGGTACACAGGTCTTTCCTTGAGGCTGGAGCGGACGTTATCGAAACCAACACATTCCGAGCCAATACCATTACGCTTGCGGAATATGGTCTTGAAGGCAAGGTGAGAGAAATCAACCGGGAGGCTGCGAGACTTGCACGTTCGCTTGCAGATAAATACAGCACAGATAGGAAGCCGCGTTTCGTGGCCGGCTCCATCGGGCCGTCCGGAAAGCTGATCTCGGCCAATGATCCAGATCTGAGCAATATCACTTTTGAGGAACTGGCCGAGGTATACCGTGCGCAGGCACGCGGGCTTCTTGAAGGCGGCGCTGATGTGCTGCTGATTGAAACCAGCCAGGACCTGCTCGAGGTGAAGGCAGCTGTGTTCGGCATCCGCAAAGCATATGAGGACACCGGCGTTTCAGTGCCCTTGCAAGCCCAGGTTACACTCGATACGTCCGGGCGTATGCTGCTCGGGACCAGCATTGACGCAGCGCTGGCATCACTGGAGAATCTTGGTATCGACGTTATTGGCATGAACTGCTCAACGGGACCGGAACATATGCGAGAGCCGATCCGCTATCTGGGTGAAAACAGCACCCTGCCGGTTTCCTGCATACCCAATGCCGGACTGCCATTGAATATCGACGGCGAACCGGTATATCCGCTGGAACCCCGCCCGTTTGCCGAGGACCTTGTTGATTTTGTCGAAAAGTACGGTATCAGCGTTGTCGGCGGCTGCTGCGGGACCACACCAGAACACATCAAGCTGCTTGTTGATTCCATCGGCGGCCGCCCGCACCCGGCACGTCCTGAGAAGGGAGCACCTCAACTGAGTTCCGCCATGCATGCTGCCGGCATGCAGCAGGAACCCGCACCGTTCCTGATCGGAGAACGGATCAATACACAGGGCTCGCGCAGGGCCAAGCGGCTTGTGATGGAGAAAAACCTGGATGCCTTGATAGAACTCGGCCGGACACAGATGGAAAGCGGTGCACACGGCCTTGATGTGTGTGTGGCATTGACCGAGCGGGATGATGAACGAGAAACCATGCATGAAGTGGTCCACCGTCTTGCCCTTGAAGTGGATGCCCCGCTGGTGATCGATACAACGGATGTTGAGGTGATGGAAGAGGCGCTGAGGACTGCTCCAGGGCGGTGTCTGATCAACTCGACCCATCTTGAATCCGGACCGGAGCGGCTGAAAAAGGTGCTTTCGCTGGTGCGCGAGTATGGCGCTGCCGTGATTCTCCTGACGATTGACGAGCAGGGGATGGCGAAAACAGCCGTCCGGAAACTGGAAATTGCTCGCCGGATCCATGAGATTGCTGTTAACGAGATCGGCCTGCAGCCCGCTGACCTGGTCTTCGATATGCTTACCTTCACACTGGCAACCGGTGACCCGGAATATCTGGATTCTGCGATGGAAACCATGAACGGAATCCATGACGTTAAAGAAGCGCTGCCAGGTGTTCTGACGTCTCTGGGTGTCAGTAATGTATCCTTCGGCCTCAAACCGGCAGCCCGCCATGTGATCAACAGCGTGATGCTGTATCACTGTGTGAAGGCGGGGCTGGATATGGCGATCGTGAACCCGGCAACGATCCAGCCGTATTCGGAGATCACAGAAGAGGAGCGGGAGCTGGCTGAGGATCTTATCTTTAACCGTCATCCTGATGCACTGGCGAAAGTGATCGAATACTTCGAAGAAGTCGACCTCAAGGATGAATCGCAGGCAGAAGATCCCACAGCCTCGATGGAACCGCAGGAACGGCTCCACTGGAGAATCCTTACCCGTCACAAGGAAGGCGTGGTCGATGATATCGAGGAGATTATCCAGGCAGTGCCTGCTGAAGAGAGGTCGAATGCAGCGCTGGAGATACTCAATGATGTGCTGCTACCGGCGATGAAGGAAGTGGGTGACAAGTTTGGCGCCGGCGAGCTGATCCTGCCGTTTGTGCTCCAGTCTGCAGAAGTGATGAGGCTGGCGGTATCGCAGGTGGAGCTGTACCTGGAAAAAACCGCCGGGGCGACGAAAGGCAAGGTTGTACTGGCAACGGTATTCGGCGATGTGCATGATATCGGAAAGAACCTTGTAAAAACGATCCTTTCGAACAATGGATTCCAGGTTGTCGATCTTGGAAAGCAGGTCCCTGCAAATGTGATTATCGACAAGGCTGTCGAAGAGGGTGCGGATGCGATCGGTTTGAGCGCGCTGCTAGTCAGCACGAGCAAACAGATGCAGCTGATTGTGAACGAACTGCAGCGGCGCGAGCTGGCGTTTCCTGTCCTGATCGGCGGAGCAGCCATCAACCGGCGGTTTGGCCAGCGGATACTGTTCACGGAGGATGGAGCGCCCTATGAGGCGGGCGTTTTTTACTGCAGGGATGCGTTCGAAGGACTGGATGTGATGAACCAGCTCCAGGTACCGGAAAAAAGAACGGCATTGGTGCAGAAGCATCTGAAGGCTGCCCGGCGCTCTAGCGACTTGCGGGCAGCAGCTTCGGAGCCTGTGTCTGCCAAACGACGGACAGCTCCTGCGCCTTTCATCCCGGAACCTCCCTGGTGGGGAGCGCGGCTTGTGGAAGAAATGCCGCTTGAGATGGTGTTTCAACATCTTTCGAAGAAGGAATTGTTCCGTCTTTCCTGGGGCGCACGCAATACTCGCGACGATGCCTGGGAGGAACTCAAGGCCGATTATGAAAACAAGCTGGAGGTCATGAAGCGAGAAGCGCTTCAGACCGGCTGGCTCAAACCCCGGGGTGTATACGGCTACTGGCCTGCGCTTGCAGACGCTAACGACCTGGTAGTGTACGACCCGGACGCGCTGAAGGAAGGGGCACGGAAGGAACTGACCCGTTTCACCTTCCCGAGGCAGGATCGCGGTGATTTCCTCTGCCTGGCAGATTACTTCCTCGAAGTTGGTTCCGGGAAGATGGATGTTGTTGCACTCCAGGTGGTGACGGTTGGGCAGGAGGCGACAGAACGTTTTGATACCCTGCAGGATGCAGATAAATACACCGACGCATACTACGCCCATGGCCTGGCTGTGCAGACGGCAGAAGCGGCAGCGGATTACCTCCACCGCCATGTACGCCGCGAGTTAAAACTTGAAGAGGATCAGGGCAAACGGTATTCATGGGGGTACCCGGCTGTGCCCGAACTGGAGGATCACCAGAAAGTGTTCCAGCTGCTGCCTGTTGAGGAAAAACTTGGCATGCAGCTGACCAGTGCTTATCAACTGGTGCCGGAACAGTCGACAGCAGCGATCATCATGCATCATCCTGATGCGAAGTATTTTAATGTCGGTGGAAGACGTTAAACCTGCAGGCTGTTCGTCAGCAAAGCCGGATTTCAAATGAGGTTGATGAAGTGACAAAAGGCAAGAGGTTTATTGAGGAGCTGCATGCAGGTGAGGTAAAGCTGGCGGATGGCGCTGTGGGCACCATGCTGCTGGCAGCCGGTATCGCACCGGATACGGGATTCGACCGTGCGAATCTGGAACAGCCGGAACTGGTGGCGAGTGTTCACGCCGACTATCTTGAGGCGGGCGCTGATTTTATTGAGACAAACACTTTTGGTGCCAACCGGACCAAGCTTGCGGCTTTTCAACTTCAGGACAGGGCTGCAGAGATTAACAGGGCAGGTGTAGAGGTTGCACAAAAGGCAATCACAGAATCAGGGCGTGATGTGCTTCTTGCAGGGAGTGTGGGCCCTCTGGGTGTCCATATCGCTCCGTATGGCAGGTTGAGTGCACGCCAGGCATATGAGATCTATGCAGAACAGATAGAAGCCCTGGTGGATGCAGGAGTTGATTTGCTCTGGATTGAAACACAGGTGGATCTGTACGAGGTTCGGGAAGCTGTACGGGCGGCAAAGGCGGTGAGTGACTTGCCTGTGATCGCAACGATGACCTTTGCCCGCGATTTTCGTACACCATTCGGCAATCCGCCGGAGCAAGCTGCAGCTGAGCTGGTGAATACCGGGGCGGACTGCATCGGCGCAAACTGCTCGGCAGGGCCTGCGCAGCTGCTGGAAATTCTGAACCGGATGCGTGGATCGGCACCGGAAGCCTTGATCGCGATTGCGCCGAATGCCGGCTGGCCGGAAATGTCGGGCGGCCGGACGATGTATCACGCCGCACCGGAGTATTTCGCCGGTTATGCCAGTGCATTCCGTCGGGCAGGAGCGCGTGTAATCGGCGGCTGCTGCGGAACCACCCCGGCACATATCCAGGCCATACGCGAAGTACTGGATCGTGACAGTGAAGAAGGTGCTGACAGCAGTTTCGCCTGGGTGCAGGTTCTGCCTGAACGGGTGGAACAACCCGGGGAACCGAAGACCGATCTGGCACGGAAGCTTCACGATGGCGAGTTTGTTATTTCTGTTGAGATGGATCCACCGCGCGGATATTCAACCCACAAACTTCTGACCGGTGCAAACATGCTCGCAGAAGCCGGTGTGGATGTGATCAATGTGGCGGACAGCCCATTGGCGAGGCTGCGGATGAGCCCATGGGCAGCGTGCCGGCTTATCGAGGAGAAGGTGCAGGTGGAGACGGTCCTGCACTTTCCCACGCGCGGGCGCAATTTGCTGCGTATCCAGGGTGACCTGCTGGCCGCACATGCACTCGGCATTCGCAACCTGTTTGTGGTCATGGGCGATCCGACAGCGATCGGCGATGTGCCGGATGCCCAGGACGGCTATGATGTGGTGCCATCAGGCCTGGTGCGCCTGATCAAGAAGCAGTTCAACACCGGCATGGACTATGCCGGAGCGGATCTGGACGGCCGTACGACATTTGTTGTCGGCACAGCGCTGAATCCTGGCGCAAAATACCTGCAGCGTGAAGCGAAAGTGCTGCACCGCAAGATCGAAGCCGGTGCTGATTTCGCGCTCACACAGCCCGTATTCGACCCTGAATTATTTGCGCGTTTCAGGGATGCCTACGAGCAGAAGTACGGTGCGTTGGATCTCCCGATCCTTGCAGGCATTATGCCGCTGTACAGCAGCAGGCATGCCGGGTACCTCGATCAGGAAGTGCCCGGTATCCGGATCCCGGAAGGGGCCAAGTTTGTGATGGCTGAGGCTGGTGAAGATGCTTCCAGAGCCGGGATCGAACTTTCGCTGGAACTGATCGATCAGCTGCGGAACCAGGTCCAGGGGCTCTACCTGATGCCGCCGTTCCACCGGTATGAGCTGGCTGCGGAGATTGTGGAGGCGATGCGATGAAGGGGACGGCGTCCTGTAGCCCGTTGGATTTGCAGGATGTTCTGTTTCCGGATCGCTTCATCAATCTCCAAGTTCTGTGGAAGTCGTTTGTACTATGGGCTGCAGGCCATCCTTGACAAGTACAAATCAGAGGCTAGAATACAGGTAGCTTTATAGAAGAAGGAATCGTATGCCGTATTACCAATCCAAGATGGTCATGTGCAGGCTGCCGCTGCCGAAGGTCTGAGACCGGTCGGAACGACCCCGGTCGCCTGTACACCGGCACGGTAGCCTTAATCCCGCCAGCAAGACGCTGGCGGTTTCTATTTTTTGCAGGTATTGACGACAGAAGGCATTTTTTGATTAATCAGTGAGGAAATCATGACAGAAAAAATTCATTTATCCGTAGCCTGGCCTTATGCAAACGGAGATATGCACATCGGCCACCTGGCTGGAGCCTACCTCCCGGCAGATATTTTCGCACGGTACCAGCGTTTAAAGGGGCGGGATGTACTGATGGTATCCGGATCTGATGCCCACGGCACACCGATTACGGTCGCTGCGGATCAACAGGGCATTACAGCACGCGAGCTGTTTGAAAAATACCACCAGAGCTTCCTGACCACCCAGCAGGAGATCGGCATCACGTATGACCTTTTCACACATACCGATACCGAGAACCACTACAAGGCGGCACAGGATATTTTCCTGGCACTTCACAGGAAAGAGTATCTCTACAGCGAAATCCAGAAACAGCTCTATTCGGAAAGTGAAGGGCGTTTCCTGCCGGACCGCTACGTGGAAGGCACCTGCCCGCACTGCGGGTACAAGGATGCACGCGGCGACCAGTGCGACAACTGCGGCCAGATACTCGATGCACTGGAACTGATCGACCCGCGCAGCAAGACAGACGGAAGCACGCCTGTAGTGCGCGAGACCGAACACTTCTTCCTCGATCTGCCGGCGTTTACGGAGGAGCTGCTGGAATATCTTTCCACCAAGGAAGATTTCTGGCGATCGAACGTGATCAACTTTGCACGCAACTATGTCGAAGGCGGCCTGAAAGGCCGGCCGGTGACACGTGACATCGAGTGGGGTATTCCGGTACCGATGGAGGGCTGGGAGGACAAGCGCCTCTACGTGTGGTTCGAAGCTGTAATGGGCTATCTGACTGCCTCCATCGAATGGGCAAAGAATACCGGCGATCCTGAAGCCTGGAAATCGTGGTGGTACGACCCGGATACAAAAGGCTACTGCTTTATTGGCAAGGACAACATCCCGTTCCATACCATTATCTGGCAGGCGGAGCTGCTCGGACTTGAACGAATCTACGAAGATGACGAGAGCAAATCGCTAACACTGCCCTATGATGTGCCGTCGAACGAATTTATCAACATCGAGGGGCAGAAGTTCAGCAAGAGTCGGAACTGGGCGATCTGGCTTCCGGACATTCTCACACGTTACGACCCGGACGCCATCCGCTACTATGTGGCTACTGCCATCCCGGAAGTGCGTGACAGCGACTACTCCTGGGACGACTTCCTTCACCGCAACAATGACGAACTGGTGGCGACCTGGGGCAACCTGGTGAACAGGGTGCTGTCGTTTGCGTACAAATACTGGGAGGGCAAGGTGCCCGATCCCGGAGAGCTGCGCCCGATCGATACTGAGCTGCTGGAGGAAATCGAGGGCGGCTTTGAGAGTGTGGGCGATCTGCTGGAGCAGGTGAAACTCCGGGCTGCACTGCGCGAGGCGATGCGGCTTGCGCAGTCTGTGAATGGATATCTCGACCGCGCGCCGTGGTTCAGGGTGATCAAGGAAGACAAGCAGGCTGCAGCGACGACGGTATACACCGCCATGCAGGCGATCAATTACCTGAAGATCCTGTTTTCGCCGTTCCTGCCGTTCAGTTCCGAGCGGCTGCACCAGATCCTTGGCTACGAAGATACGCTGTTCGGCGAGCTGAACATCGTCCACGTCGAGGAAGAGACTCGCGGACATGATGTGTTGATGTACGACGGGGCGAAAGCCACAGGCGTATGGGAGCCGGACAAACTGGAACCTGGAGCAAGCTTCCAGAAACCGAAACCGCTCTACAAGAAGCTCGATGAGTCTATTGTGGAGGAAGAGCGCGCCCGGCTGGGGAACTAGAAGCAATCGTCGAAGCTTCCGAAGAGACAAAAATCATCTTCGGAAGCTTATCTTTTAATGCAGAAAAACCATTTCAATAGTCAAACAGCAGCTCTGGAATTAACCTTATTAATCATCACCATCGTCTGTACTTACCTGCGAGAATGCCTCTTCTTGTTTGAAGTTATTCCTGGAGGTATCAAGGATTTGACCATATTGTTTTGTGAATGCTTTTGAGGTGAATCTCAGAATCACAAAGCCTGTTATCCCGGTTATGATTCCGGCAAGATAATATTCAAGTATCGCTACAGTAACCAAAGCTAACCAAATGCAGCACTGGGCAAGACAGTGAAGGAAACAAATTCTATTCTTTGACTTCCAACTTTTTTAAAGGTAACTGAACGCACCAGTGCCAATAACCGTTGCGAAAAATATTATAAAAAGATGATATATGTAAAGTCCAAGTTTAATAAGAGAATTATTCATAAATAATCCTGCCTGTTATTACCGAGAACACGATAAAAACTTACTTCTGGCTGAGAATAATTTCTAGTATCAGGGATGCAAGAATACCTATAAGAATATAAGTCATCAGCTTCTTAGGCTGATACCAAGATGTTCTGATTTCCTTGTGGTATTGTGTGCTGTTGACTACTTTTTCTGACACAACTTGTTTGAAAGAGAACCAGTCATTCCTGTTTTCAAAAAAGCGCTCTGTCAGAAAGATAACCTGAGAATTTGAAGTGAACAGCAGAACAATTGAATCCTCCGAAATATGTTTTATAAAATCGTTCCATGAATAACGGGTATAAGATGAAGTCGTGTGAATCTCGAAATAATTATCCGTAATCTTACCTTCCCTATGCTGTAGAACAAACCGGTTTTTATCAATATTGGAATTCTGTACCTTTCTCATTTGAACACCTAAATATGTGAAAAAAGCACCTGGTATCGTAAGAATGAGCCCTGATGGAAAACCCAGTTGAAAGAAAATGAACAGGGCAGTTGCAAAAAACAGGATACCTGCGGCTGTCAGAAGAGAAAAAACATCCAAATGGATTCTTGAACCGCGCACAATGGGTTAATAAAGAATAATTGAAACAAGCTCTAACTCATCTCTGGTTGGTGTTGCTCCAAATTTGATCTCCATGGTAAATCCTCCCTCTTATCCATTCAGTGAACACCATTTTGATTGTATTGCCATATCAGGATTTCTCCAAATCCCGATTTCTGAAGTGATTATGTGTGTATACTGGAATCGGAGAGTGCAGAAGAATGAATCATTACCAAGGAACATTCTTCTCTCAAAGCAAGTTCTTTACTGTATAGGAACTATTCTATAGATGATCCGGTAGGGAGGCAGACGGTCATGGATAAGAAAGAGAAGTTCACCAGGTTCCTGGCTGTAACCGGGACTGTCCTTGTGTGGTTTCCCATTCTCGCACCGGTATTGCTTACCATCATCTTTCTGATCACAAATCACGAATTACGATTCGATTTTATGATGCCGGCCGGGTTAGCTCTGTTCGCGCTGGTTGGCGGCGCGCTGCTCCTGTGGGCGGCATTCCGGAAAAGGTCACGCATCAAGTTGTTCGGTTGGGGACTTGGCGCTGCAGTTTTTATGCTTTTTGGGGCTCAGGGGCTGGCAGTAGTGACGGGATTGGCACATGGTGAGACTGAGCCGGAGGGAGTATGGTATATTACGGCAATCACAATGATCAACCTGTACACTGTTGCTGTGATGGTCCTTGGAATCGGGGGAATCGCGCTTCTTAAGGAACTGTTTGGAAAAAGGAAGGTAGATGAAACAGGAAACACTTGACCGTATACGTATTCTCAATAAACGTTTTACAAACAAAATAATGATCCATCTTGCCGGGAAAAAGGCGACCACATTCGGTATCCTCGGCCATACAGGCCGGATAAGCGGCAGGCAGTACCACATCCCCATTATTGCCAGGTTGCAAGATGGTGGATTCGTGATTGCACTGACGTATGGAAAAAAAGTGGATTGGTACGAAAATGTCAAGGCCAGCGGAACCTGCACGCTTTTCTGGAAGGGAAAGGATTACGACCTTATCAACCGCGGGTTTATCGATCCGGAAGCCGGCGTTACCGCTTTCCCGAAATTGCTGCAAGGCATATTGCGAAAGATGGGGATCGAATATTACCTGAAGCTGGATATCCAGCCTTAACCAGAACACGTAGTATCAGAAGAGGCATGATATGAAAAATCAGGTTGTCCTGAGGGCCAATGCTGTTCCAATTTACCAATTTCTGAGCTATATGAATTCCAATCCGGTTCCGGTTTCTTCCGGCGGGAAGCCAAAGATACTTGACTGCGGCGCGGGCGGGCCGGTGCCGCCGCTTGCGTTGTTTCACCAGCATGGATTCGACACCTGGGGGATCGATGTGTCGGAAGAGCAGCTCGCAAGGGCTGAAAGCTACTGTAACGAACACAGGATAGACATACACCTGCAGCATGGTGATATGCGGCAGCTTCCCTTTGAGGACGATACATTCGATGCTGTCTATGAACACTACTCGATGTGTCACCTGGGCAAAGCGGATACGGCTTTGGCTGTCGGGGAAATGAAACGCGTGTTGAAACCGGGGGGTTCCTGCTTCCTTGGTTTTATTTCTACGAATACCTGGCCTCTTTCCATGTTTGGGCAGGAACGGCTGCCGGGAGAGTATTGGGGAGAAGAAGCCGGGGAAGATGCTGTGCTGCACAGCGCTTTCACCGAACACGAAGCCGATAAACTCCTTTCGAACTGGGAGATTGTACAAAATGAGGAGCATGTGCAGTTCCTTCGCTCATATGCAGCAAATTGTTCCATCGAAGATTGGATGGGATTGTATGATGAAGCAGGGTATGGGGGGTCAATAGAGCAGTGGCAGGATAACTACGGGAACAGAGTGAACAGTTTCCGGTATTCCCATCTATTCTACATCCTGAAAAAACCAGCTAAACACTCCTGACTTCTGAAAATTCTGATTTCAAGGGAAATTGATACCGGGGAACACGGTAGTAAAACTCCTGCGTTTCCAGGGGGGTGCAGCTCGGCTGGCCGGCACGTCCTTCCCTGGCGGCTATGGTGAAGTTATCCCGCATCATATTATGGGTGTCCTTTTTAGCGGTGCTGCCGGGATCATGGTGTATATCAAGCCTGGATGAGCTCCTGCCAACATGCTGTGCGTACGGCAAGGGCACAACAGCCTGATCGGCATGAAGGCAGGGATGGGTATAATTAACTGTCTTTGCTGGCGTTGAGGTAGTATGGCAATAGAAACAGTGAAAACAGGATTCAGTCATGAGAATTTTCTCTCAGGATGAAATGGAATAATGGAGTTTACATGGGAAAAGCAGAAAAAGATTTTTCATCCATAGATGAGTATATCCAACAATCTCCCAAAGATGTCCAGGACAAACTGGAGGAGCTCCGGAAAGTGATTCGGGAAGCAGCACCCGATGCTGTCGAGAAGATATCCTACCGCATGCCTACTTTCTATCTGCACGGGAATCTGGTGCATTTCGCTGCATATGAAAGGCACATTGGTTTTTATCCGGCACCGTCCGGGATCGAAAAGTTCAAGGAGGAACTATCTGTGTACAAAGGCGGAAAAGGTTCTGTCCAGTTTCCACTGGATCAGCCTGTTCCATTCGATCTTGTCAGGGATATTGTTCACAGCAGGGCGGCGGAAAATCTGAAAAAAGCCGCGACAAAGAAAAAATGAAAGAACATGGATAGCGATGATAAGGAACCTGATCTGGGATCTGGATGGTACACTGTTCGACACTTACCCGGCTTTTATCAGGGGATTCAGCCGGGCTCTGGAATCATTTGGTTTGGCTGTCCTGGATGCGGAAATCGAACCACTGGCAAGGGTAAGCCTGCCGTACTGTGCACAGGAGATGTCGAAGCATTACGGGCTTGATCAGGAGAAGTTGATTGATCATTTCCTGGAGTACTACAGAGAAATTCCACAGGCAGAGCAGCCGCCATTTGAGGGTGTGAAGGAAGTTCGCGATTATATTAGCTCAATCGATGGTGTCAATGTGATCGTGACACACCGAAGGCGAGCCACTACAGAGGAACTGCTGGAAACACATCAAATGTCCGATCTGTTTATCGATATTGTTGCCGGGGATGACGGCTATCCTGAAAAGCCTGATCCAGCCTCGTTTTTAATGTTGATGGGTAAATACGGGTTAAAACCTGATGAGACTGCAGCTGTAGGTGATCGTGATATTGATTTCCATGCCGGGAAAGAAGCGGGGCTGATTACCTGCATGTTTGGCAGTGAGCTCCCCGGATCAAATCCGGACCTTGATTTTTGGGAATATGGCGATTTGCTTCGTTATCTGAAAGCGTCCTGACGCGAAGCTTCGATCATTGCGTTAACCTTGAACAACAGGTCGGCAATTAAGAAAAGGGGTCTAATAACAAAACGTTGGCCTGGTGTGTATGTGCTATAAAAGCCGCTCAGATGAGGAGGGGATTGAGTATTCCATTTGACGGCGGCGGTCGTATTCAAAAATCAATGCACATTCGCAGGGTTTTCCGTCTGCACAGTCCTGGCAGCAGTATGCCTGCCTGTTCTTGTAAACAGGAGATCCAACTATTTCCGCTCCGCAGCCGCTGCAGTACAGTTCACTCCGTACTTTATTCATGGCTCCTCCCGGAAAGTTTTTCGAGCACGCAGATCAGATCGGTTATTCAATTGCTTTCTGGTTGAGGTACATTAATCATACCTTAAACCGGGCCGGTGGTGAAACAAAAAACATCCCGAAGGATGCTTTTCAGGTGTATACAGGAGCAATAACGCAAGGCTTCAGATAATCAGGTCGATATCCGAATCATCAAGGAAATCGTCGAAAAAATCATCGTCGTCATCGCCGTCTTCGTCATCTTCGAACCCGAAGTAGATTTCGATGTCAAAATCATCCGGATTCAAACGTACCCAGAGGCTCAAGAGATGCCCTTCGGGGAGTTCGGACCAGCGTGCAGCCAGGATAGGCGCCTGTCTGGTAAGTCCATCACTGGAGCGATACTCCAGCTGGATAGTTTTCCGGGCGTGCCACGCGCGGTAGCAGCGTTCCACCAATGCGGGCCCGTTGAATGTGCGAACCTGGCACATGGCAATCTGTGAAGGATTCGGACTTTCAATCAGGCTCAGCAGGAGTGGATCACCTGCGAACTCAAAAACCGGCGGCGGCCCTTCGATGATTGTTATTTTTGCTGGATCTTCCATAATTTCCTCAGTGATCCCTGGCGATTCTTAACAATCACTTTACTGGATCATCGGCGAAATAATACCATAAAAAAGCCTGTTCTGAGTCTTAATAACTTATTAAAACCAGTTTTTGTCTCAGTGGGCGTGGTCTGCCTTGATTTCGGTGTGAACTGTACAGCAAAATGCACAATCAGGATTACTGCACAACAGGGCTGCAGGTTCTACGTGAATCCAGCCTACTACAGTCTGGATAAGATCGCGGGCAGGAATAAGCGAAACGGCTGTACTGCCAAGATCTGCGCAGCGAATAACAGCGTCCAGCCGGGGGCGAAGTGTGTTAAAGCCGGCTGCACACCCGGGAAAGCCGGGACATGTCACTGCTCCGGAGCGAGTAAGAGCCCAGCGAGTAAAAGACCGCCTCCCGGCAACCTGCTCGGCATAGTGGATCGTGGTATTGAAAGTGTGATCGGTTCCGATAAGCAGGACATCTCCATCAAGCTCTGCCAGGGAGCGAATTGGTTCGAAAGGTGACAGGAGAGTCTGCTCGTCCAGGAGTTCATCCGCATTGATCCCGGTAAAGGAAAGAATAGGATGGCTGGAGCGATGGGCCTGTGGATGGTCACGTACTATTGAAACAAACGGTTCAGACATATGTGTGGATGGAAGATCCGGGTGATAAAACACTGCCTGGCGGTTTTGCTCATGATAGCTGCCGTAGTCTAGAGCATTTTTTTGCGGCCCTGTTTCGGGAACAATCATGGTTTGTGGTGTGAAGGAAGGCGTAATGAGCGATTCGCAGGATTCAAGCAGCGCAGCAAGCAGTGTTTCAAATCCGCCCTGGAGCCCGGCCGGCGGCGAGGGGCTGCAGTGCACGATAAGATGGTTCCGGCTGGTCAGGCCGACCTCGCGAAATGTATTGATACAGTCACGGTATCGGGTCATTCTTCTCTCCACCGCAGGAAGAGGGAGATTTCAGTATAGCTCAGCAAGGGTGGTTAGCCTCTCCTTTTCTTATGCTCCATGCCAGGACGGGGGTCGTTTTTCAAGGAATGCCTGCATCCCTTCTTTCTGGTCCTCAGTGCTGAACAGGAGGTAAAACAGGCGCCGTTCTGCTGCTATACCTTCCGGCAGCGTTGTGTCAAAGGCTAGATTGACAGCCTTTTTCTGTGAGAGGACGGCCAGCGGAGCTTTGGTTGCGATCTCTTCAGCCAGTTTGAGGGCCTCCTCGAAAAAGGTGTCCACCGGTGTAATCCGGTTTACAAGCCCGTATGCTAGCGCTTCCTCCGCAGTCAGATGGCGGTTGTTCAGGACCATTTCCATGGTGACGGCCTTTCCGACGGTCCGAGCAAGCCGCTGGGAAGCACCTGCACCGGTCATGATCCCGAGTGTGATTTCGGGTTGGCCGAACCTGGCTGTTTCCGATGCAATGATCATGTCGCAAGCGAGTGCAAGCTCACAGCCTCCACCCAGACACCAGCCTGAGACAGCTGCAATGATCGGTTTGTTTATCGCAGCTACAGCATCCCATTGTTCGATATATTCTTTCTTGATCATTTCAAAAGGAGATGCGTCAGCCATTTCTTTGATATCAGCTCCGGCAGCAAAAGCTCGCTCGCTTCCGGCAAGCAAAATACAACCGATCTCTGTGTCGCTGTCAAAATCACGCAGTTCAGATACCAGCATGTCCATCAGTTTTTGATTAAGTGCATTGAGAACATTAGGCCGGTTGAGCCGCAGGATACCAACTCTGCCAGAAGTATCTTTCAGGATAAGAGGATCAGTCATGGAAGGCTCCTTGTGGTTCTGAAAAGACTGTTATTGATAGGCCTGAGTATCCATACTTTACGCCAATATGTACAGGAAAGCCAGAGAGATATGCACGGGGTAAATCAAAGCGTGAGCACCGAAGAAACAGGGTGTTCAGGAATCTGTGGGGCACACAGCGATCTTTTTTCCAATCCTGGCGCCGTTCAGTTCAACCCCGAGATACTCTGACGGGTCCAGTGTGTTCTGGTAGGCGAGTTCGTTCCTGAAGGATCCGTTGTCATCAAGAACAATAGAGAAGTGCAGATGCATGCCTGTTGGGTTCTGGGGATCTGCTGAATAGTTTCCCTGATAGCCAAGCAGTGTGCCTGCTGGTACGAATACCTCATACGTTCCAGGCGGGAAGGCGGAATCAATGAATGAATTACCATCCGGATCTGCCATATGGGTGTAATAAGTCCATATCTGGCGATCCGGCTGCAGTGGGTCGGATGGAATACGGATGATGACAGAGGATTTCCAATCCGGTAGTCGAGTCAGGTAGCCGTCGTATACGGCAACAACCGGGGTTTCCCCAAGATTTTCCGGGCCGGAAGCGCCGAAAATATCGACACCCTGATGCCGCTTTCCATTCCGGTAGTGGTCACCATAGAAAAATGCCACAAAACCGCTGGTCGGCATAATGAAAGGTGCTTCGCCGCACTGTTCACCGGCGTGAAGCGCCCAGTCGCTGTGTATTTCCGGATCCTTCCAGTAGGTTCGAAGCTGGCGGAAATGCCATGCTGTTGTATCCAGCTGGCGGTAGATCCAGTATCCTGCACCAGCTGCTATGGCTGCCAGCACCAGGCCGAGCCATAGAAAAGTGGTTTTCTTTCTGTTTCGTTTGAGAAGTTTTCCGTTGTATCTATTCATCCTGTTATTGTAACCGGGTTTCCGTGCAGTCCTGATTTTTGTTGTTAGGTATTCAAGAAGGGGTTTAAAAATGCTTCGGAAGCCTTACAAACACCTTACAAAACACGATTGTGAAGGCTCCCAGACGGCTTTCCTATTGAATCCGGCCGCAGGAAACCCTATACTGAAAGAGTAATGGAAACCTTATGGATTTCCACAGGAGCTATCATGAATTATTATCCTGAAAGAGGCCAAGGACTTGTCGAATATGCTTTCCTGCTTGTCCTTATAGCAATTGTTGTTATCCTGGCCGTGGCAGCCTTTGGAATGGGTGTAGGGAATATGTTCAGTACGGTTATTGCTCAGTTCTGACTATCTTAACACTTTACCTTGAAAGGTTGCCTTTTATCAAACGAAGCGCAGCAGAAAATCAGTAAGCCTCCATACCAGGTTGCCCGGTTTTGGGGGGCGTAATGATTTAAACCTGTCCGGATTCCTGCCGGTTTCGTTTCTGGTCTGGTGTCGCAGGATCAGGTTTGATAGCCGGGATCGGACTGATCCGGCCGCTCATCTTCCGTCAATATTTTTTTTACTCTTCGGGCAAGTTCACGTCGGGGAAGCAGCAGATATCTGCCGCAGCCGAGGCATTTAATACCAATATCCGCGCCAATACGGGTGACAACCCAATCCGTACTCCCGCATGGATGTTTTTTTCTCAAACGCAGTACATCTCCAGCTTGCAGGCCAATCAACATAAGCATTAATCCTCAGAGGGGCATTATACCACCCGCAGGAATGGTATAATCCGCGTACTATGTTTGATTTTTCAGTTGCACAACTACTATCTCGAATTCTGATCCTTGTGATTGCTTTTACCATCCACGAGCTTTCTCATGCTGTGGTGGCAGACCGGCTGGGAGATGATACTGCCCGTTTGGCCGGGCGCATAACCCTGAACCCGTTGAAACACCTGGACCCTCTTGGATCCTTGCTTCTGCTGGTAGCCGGTTTCGGCTGGGCAAAACCAACACCTGTCAATCCCAACAAACTTGGGCGGAATCCCGTGGCCGGCATGATGATAGTCTCAGCTGCAGGCCCATTTTCGAATTTGTTTCTCGCTTTGATTGCTTCGATACCGTTCCAGCTCGGCCTGCTTGCAGTCAATTTTGACAGCGGAATCCTTCCTACATTATCCGGTTTTCTGATTGAATTTGTATTTATCAATCTGCTGCTGTTCTTTTTCAACCTGATCCCACTTGCCCCGCTTGACGGCGAAAAAATCCTGTATTTCTTTCTTCCTGCCGGCGGCAGGCAGGTGATGAGACGGATTCAACCTTACAGCCAGTACATTCTTTTGCTGATTGTGTTTATTGGGCCCTATATTGGACTGCCAATATTTAACTGGCTGGTAGGATGGCCAACAGGACAACTACTTCGGATGCTGATTCTCTGATGAACCTTTTGCACCGTGTTCGCCAGTTTTATTTTGCACTGGTGGCGCCGTTTTCCCCGAATGATTACAGTCTGATTGAACAAGTTCTGCAACCAGAACTCTATGCATTGTTCATGCAATTGGACCCTGCAGAACGTAATCACAGTGTACGTGTGTTTGAGACGTTGACAGCGGAAGGCTATACCGATCAGGACTTGCTAGCTGCTGCACTGCTCCATGATGTGGGTAAAAGCCGGTTTCCGATTCGGCTGTATGAAAGGGTACTGGTTGTCCTTCTAAGTCCAATTATGCGAAAATCAGGAACTAATTCGCGAGCTGAACAACCGGGCCGGCTTGTAGAGTTGTTCTGTGCTGCGGAAGAGCACCCGGATTGGGGGGCTGATCTTGTAATGCAGGCCGGCGGCTCTGAAAAGCTGGTTTGGCTGATCCGCATGCACCAGTATCAAATGCTGCATGCCCCAGCGAACACTCTGGAAGAGCATCTGATAGCTTTGCAGTCTGCTGATAAAAAAAATTGAGGTGAATCAATGACAATCAACGTTTATGTGGTTGGCTTGAATGAAACAGGAGCTTCGGTAGCTTGTATCCTTGATGCTCTGGGTGACGATGTTGTTGTTACAGGGTTCGATCTTGACTCTGCAAAGGGAAGGGCCGCACGCAAAGCCGGAACGGTAAAATCCATATCACTGGATATGGTGAAACCAGCCCGGAAAGCAGAATTGGTCTTTATTTCTCTACCGGCCTCTGAGACACCGGATGCCATCGAGCGTATTGGGCCGGTGCTTAAGGAGGATGCTCTTCTTTTTGACCTTTCTCCTCTCAAGGGCGTATATCTGGAAAGGGCCCTGGCGGCGGTTCCTGAGGGCAGGACCTATGTGGGGGCCACACCGGCACTGAACCCTGAAGTTCTTCTATCAGATCCTGCAGAACGTGGTGCTGGAAACCCCGATTTATTCAAGGATGGAGTGATGGCGCTGGTTATCTCCCCCCGTGCATCGGAGGAAGTTGTAAACAGGATCATCAAGTTTGTCCAGCTTCTTGGTGCAGAACCTTTCTTTGTGGATGCAGGAGAGGTTGACGGTATGATGGCAGTTGTCAGGGGGATACCACTGGTCGCAAGCGCAGCCTATCTCAGTGGATTGACTGCTGAACCCGGCTGGAAGGAATCCCAACGTATGGCAGCGCGCGAGTTTTATTCCCTGGGGCGGCTCTCAGTATTGGCTGAGCCGGAGGAAATTGCCGCTGAGCTGCTGGAAAATAAAACCGTGGTTTTACATCGGCTGAAGAACCTGATCTCCAGCCTCCAAAAGGTTTCTACTATTTTGGAGAAAGAGGAGAAAGAAGAGCTCGAAGCAGTTTTTGAAGAAGCCGGCAGGACGTTCGAAAATTGGCGTTATAACCGGGAAACGTCTGATTGGAAACGGCAGTCGCTTCCATCAGTTAAGCTTCCAGAGAGAAACCTGCTTGAAACTTTACTGGGAATTCGTTCGCGAAAGAAGAAGTGAGCATGAAAATTTCTGGAGCTGGCACATTGGAAACAGTATGGCTTCCTGATAGCAGTTAGTATAGAGACTCGACATATGCATACGTGGCAAAGGATCGCTCTCGAGGATACTTGTTCTTTTGGCAGCACTTGCGGGTGCATAACTAGCATAAGGAGAAAAGACTGTGCAGGATAAGTTGAAGTGGATCAAGGATGAAATAGATTCGCTGAAAGAAAGCGGGCTGTTGGTGCATATCCGTACGATATCATCTCCACAAGGCGCGTGGCTGACAGTCGATGGTAAAAAGGTTTTAAACTTTTCATCGAACAACTACCTGGGACTGGCTAACCACCCGCGATTGGTGGAGGCTGCAGAAAAGGCTATCAATGAATATGGGATTGGCCCGGCAGCGGTACGATCAATAGCAGGTACCATGGATCTCCATCTGGAGCTGGAAAAAAGGCTGGCGGCATTCAAGGGTGTTGAATCTGCAGTCACTTTTCAATCCGGTTTCAGCGCCAATACTGCCACGATTCCGGCACTGGTCGGAAAAGAGGATGTTGTCTATTCTGATGAACTTAACCATGCCAGTATCATTGATGGCTGTCGTCTGTCAGGAGCCTCAATTATTCGTTTTAACCACTGTGATCCACAGAGCCTGGAAGAGAAGATCAAGGAAAACAAAGGCAAGGGCTACAGGCGTTCATTGATAATCACCGATGGTGTCTTCAGCATGGATGGAGATGTTGCACCGCTGGATGAACTTTACGAAGTAGCACAAAGTTATAACTATTTGCTTATGGTTGATGATGCCCATGGAGAAGGTGTGCTTGGCAAAGGCGGCCGGGGAATTGTGGACCACTTCGAGCTGCATGGAAAAGTAGATATTGAAGTCGGCACGCTTTCGAAGGCGTTTGGAGTGGTAGGCGGCGTAGTCGCAGGGCGTCAGGAGATTACAGAGTGGCTGAGGCAAAGAGGCAGGCCGTTCCTTTTTTCGTCTGCAATGGCAGTGCCCGATGTGGCTGCCTGTATTGCGGCTGTGGATGTGCTTGAAGAATCAACCGAACTTGTGGACCGGCTTTGGGAGAATGCGGAGTTTTTCAAGAAGGAAATACAGGCATTGGGATTTGATACGGGTGTGAGCACGACCCCCATCACTCCCGTGATGCTCGGTGAAGCACCGCTGGCACAGGAATTCAGCCGGCGTCTTTTTGAAGAAGGCGTTTTTGCCATGGCACTTGGATTCCCGACAGTACCGAGAGGGAAAGCTCGAATTAGGGTGATGATATCTGCAGCACACTCGAAACAGGACCTGGAGGAAGGGCTGGCCTGCTTCCAGAAGGTTGGTCATGAACTGGGTGTGTTGTAACTGCATAAACAAGCTTCAAAGAAACTGAAAAGGGTTTTTCTGTAGTCAGAGATATGCCCGGCAATGGAAAAAAAGAAGGCTGCTCATGTTGCGAGCAGCCTTTTGTTTTTTCTTTCTTGATATTGATTCGGGTATTTAGAAAGGATCGTAATCCGGCAGGGTGCCGGCCCAGCGGCAGGCAGGTTTATTGAACTGGTTGCACATGATTCCATGAGAACAACGGTGGCTGAGAACACGCGGCGGTTGGTCAGCAAGCATACCCTCAGGATATATGACCTGCACATCGAGTGTCACATCTTCGTCAATTCGACTGCAATGCATTTCTTTCCTGGATTCCCATTTAACCTTTGCCATTGCTGATCCTCCAAATACCTCTGCTGTTAATTATTGTACTTTAAAAAACTGCCAGGTGTGGTACATCCTGGCGGTTTTCTTTGAGTTTATGGATGGATGATGGAAAAACCCTGGCTTGGTGGGATGTTAAGCTGGTTAGAAGAGAGATCAGTGTGGCGTGAGCCAGGGTACATTGATTTTAATCCAGTTCTAAAATTTGTCACATTAATTGTGTCACATTTTTTCAGTATCGTTTGTCAATTTTACAGAACGGCTTTATGCTGAAAGACGTTTTGGAAGGGGTTATGTTAATTCTTTCCTTTGGAAACTGAAGACTGGATGGATTGTTACGTTTTTTCCTTTACAATTAGAGGCGTACCCATGGTTTTTTACATGGGAAGAAATGCAATGTTATTTGTTTGAGAGGAAAACAATGGAATCGAATCTCAAGAATCGGACAATTCTGCTTGGAGTAACCGGCTCGATTGCCGCTTATAAAGCTGCGGATCTGGCTTCAAGCCTCACGAAAGCCGGAGCGTTAGTGGATGTAGTGCTGACAGAGGCTGCCGAGAAATTCGTTTCACCAATGACGTATTCTTCATTAACGGGCCGAAGTGCCTACACAACCAGGGATCTCTGGGAAGCTGGAGAGCATGTGCTCCACATCTCCCTGGCGCGCAGAGCGGAGCTGCTTCTGATTGCACCGGCAACGGCCAATACGATATCGGCTTTGGCTTCTGGACGTGCAGATTCCCTGCTTGGCATGATTGCATTGGCTGCCAACTGCCCGCTTCTGGTGGCGCCAGCAATGGACGCAGGGATGTATGAGCATCCTGCTACACAGGCCAATGTAGAGACACTGGCCTCGCGCGGTGCAACTATGATTGGGCCGGTTGAAGGCCGCATGGCGTCCGGTTTGATTGGCAGAGGCCGCATGACAGAGCCGGACGAAATTGTCGGCCATGTTCGTCTGGCGCTTGGGAAAGATGGAAGTTTGGCTGGCCAATCAGTTCTGGTGTCGGCAGGCGGCACAAGGGAGCCGATAGACCCTGTCCGTGCAATCACAAACCGCTCAAGCGGTAAGCAAGGGTATGCAATTGCACAGGCTGCGATTGACCGGGGGGCTGACGTTACGCTGATAACGGCACCGACATCCCTGAAACCGCCTGTTGGTGCTCGAGTACTGCAGGTGGAGCAGGCAGTGGATATGCAGGCCCTGGTTCTTGAGGAAACCAAAAAAACCAATGTGCTGGTAATGGCTGCGGCGGTAGCTGATTACCGGCCGCATAAGTCGTCGGATCAGAAGATCAAAAAAGATGGATCGAAGTTGCAGATCGAACTTGAACCAACAGATGATATTCTGAAAGCAGTGGCGGCTCAAAGAGAAAAAACCGGAACTCCGGATGTGGTCGTCGGTTTTGCAGCTGAAAGCGAGAACCTGGTTCAGAATGCGAAGGCGAAGCTGGGGGAAAAGAAACTTGACCTTATCGTAGCCAATGACATTTCCCGCTCGGATGCAGGCTTTGCAGTTGATACAAACCAGGTGTTACTGTTGGACAGTGATGGTGTGGAAGAGCTGCCATTACAAACCAAGGCTGAAACAGCCAGTGCTGTGATGGATCGTGTGGTTGACATCCTGCATAGTGGCTAGCTGATCAGATTCAAAGGCAGCAAGAGAGAAAGGCTATGAGCGAAGGAACAGGAAAGGGGAAACTTCTACTGGGTACCCAGGGTTTTTCCTTTGATGACTGGGTTGGGCCCTTCTACCCGGAAGGCACTCCGAAGCGGAGCTATCTCGAAGCGTACTGCAGGCATTTTCCAACGGTTGAAATCGATTCCACGTTCTATGGTATTCCACGGATTTCAACGGTTGAGGGTTGGCGGCAGCGCACACCTCCGGACTTCCTCTTCTCGGCCAAGTTCCCCCGTGCTGTCACACATGAGAAAATGCTTGTCGATGCGGAAGATGAAACCGAGGCTTTCATCCGTGTTATGGAAAAGTTGGGGGAGAAACTTGGTGTACTCACGCTCCAGTTCAGCTACGAATTCGAACCAAAATACTTCGATCGCCTGGATGTTTTCCTGGGCAATCTCCCCGGGAATCATCGTTATGCTGTTGAGGTTCGCAACCGGGGATGGATGAATCCTGAATTTGCACTCATGCTGCGTGAACACAATGTGGCGCTCGTTCTCCAGGACCTTTACTACATGCCGCGATTGGATTGGATCACAGCAGATTTTACCGTGATCCGCTGGCTGGGCAGAAGGAAGGATGTCAAGGTGTTTAACCGGATCCAGATCGACCGCACCGAAAGGTTAGAGGAGTGGACGGAGCGGGTATGGATTTTCATCAACGAGGGTATCGATATATACGGTTATTTCAATAATCATTTCGCCGGCCACAGCCCGGCCAGTGTACGCCAGTTTGCCGAGATGACAGGACAGCCAATTCCTATGCCTGCCGAAAGCAGCCCGCCTCAAGCAAACAGCAGTACTCCACAGATGAGGATGGATCTTGATGGATGATATAGAACAATTCACAGCCTCGCTCCCCGAAAAACCTGAAAAGAAGATTATCCTGGCGTTTCTGGAATCATCATTTTCCCGGCTGAGCGGTGATGAGGGGTATCTGGAGATGATCCAAACCGGGGTTCCGGGAATGGAAGCCTCCTACGGTATCCGTGTTCCTCAAATGCGGGCTTTGATCAAGGGCCTGGTCAAGAAGTATAAAAACCAGCTTGAGGAACTCAGGAGCCTGATCAAGCCCATCTGGGATCAGCCCAGCCGCGAGCATAAACTTGCAGCGCTGTTTATTGCGTTCTACAGCAAGATCCCGGCAGGCGAAGGCTGGGATATTGCTCAGCGTTTGATCCCGGACATCAAGAACTGGGAGGTCTGTGACCAGTTGTGCCTGTCATTGACAACACCGGCGCTGGCGCAGAACCCTGATTTATTTGACATGGTCGAGGACTGGGCAGAAAGTGAGAATTTCTGGCGGCGGCGTGTAGCCCTGGTAACGGCTGCTATATTGCGAAAACCGGAATTTCCTGATACACAGGCGGGGGCTCTGGATGAACGTGCGCTGCAGATCTGCCTGAACATGCTGGATGATCCTGAGCCGTATATTGCCAAGGCGGTAGACTGGACGATTCGCGAGGTTCTCAAGCGCCGATATGAAATGGGACAAGCGTGGGTATTCGCCAGATTGGAGGAGCCGTTGTCCCGAACTGCACGGAGTACGCTGCGCAAGGCATCGGCCAAGCTTAATGAATCGGACAGGGCCGTATTCATCGATCAACTTTCCCAAATGAAATAGAACAAACTCCAAAAGATGCTCCTGGGAAAACTGCCCCGGGATGATTGCCCCGGGAAAACTGCCCCGGGATGATTGCCCCGGGATGATTGCCCCGGGATAAATGCCCCGGGATGATTGCCCCGGGATGATTGCCCCGGGATAACTGCCCCGGGAAAACTGCCCCGGGATGATTGCCCCGGGATAAATGCCCCGGGATACTTGCCCCGGGATGATTGCCCCGGGAAAACTGCCCCGGGATAACTGCCCCGGGATGATTGCCCCGGGATAAATGCCCAGTGAAGAATGCCGTATCAGGGGAAGGATTAGCTGAATCTCTCATCACTGGAACAATGTATTCACAATTAAGTCAGGTAATTCAAAGTTCTATGGGGCCTTCAGGTAACAAAGTTACTCCCTGTACCGGAATCCTTATACCTGTATTCGAGCTGTGAACTCCAAAGATATCCTGAACCAGTTTGTGCAGAGGCGTTTTTTTCAGGAACGAAGGGCCGAAGCGAGGATCTGGATCGGGTGAAGAGCGGCCCGGCCGGTAGTATGGTGGATCTGCTCACGGCAGGAAGTGCCAATCGCGCAGATGATTGTATCCTTTGCCGCGGCGCGAACAGCAGGAGCCAGGGCCATCTCGGCTATCTGGATCGACAGCTCGTAATGTTCTTTCTCATACCCAAAGGATCCAGCCATGCCGCAGCATCCAGCCTGTATCTCTTCAACTTCACAGTTCGGGATCAGATTGAGCATTCGGTGTGTATACTCCGTGCCAAAGACGGATTTCTGCTGGCAGTGGCCGTGGAAAAGGATCTTTCGAGGGGTCTCGTCAAAAGCGAGTTTCATTCGGCCGGATTCTACCTCTTCAACGATGAATCGATCGATCATCCAGGTTTTTTCAGCAATATGTTTGCTGTTTTGCCCTGGTACAAGTTCTTTATATTCTTCTACAAGCATTGCCATACAGCTTGGTTCGCAGCCGACAATGGGTATGCCCCGGTTTGCATAGGGTGCCAGCAGGTTGATATTGTGGGCGGCAAGTTTCTTCGCTTCGTCAAGAAGCCCTTTGGATACCGCGGGCCTCCCGCAGCATTTGCGCTCCTTTAGCAGGATCGGTTGATAGCCGGCTGCTTCAAGGATCTGGATTGCAGCCTGGCCAATCTCCGGATCATTATGTTCCATGAAAGTATCATGGAAAAAGACCAGCTGCTTTTCAGGAGCCGTTGCTCTTTCCGGCCGTACATCGCGTTTGCTGTGCCAGCTGCTGAAGGACTGTTCCGCAAGAAGAGGCATTGGGCGTTCTGGATGAACACCAATCATCCGCATCGCAGCCCGTACAGGCCCCTGCAGTATCAGGTTTGTCAGTGGGGCGAACGGCTGGCCGAGGCGGTTGAAGGCAGCGATATTCGCAAAAAGTCTGGAACGAAGAGGGATACCGTGTTCCTGGTAGTAGTTATGCAGGAACTCAGCCTTGACTTTCGCCATATCCACAGAAGAAGGGCATTCGCTTTTACAGGCATGGCATGAGAGGCACAGGTCCATGACTTCATATAACTCTCTGGATGTCATCCCGTCAGGGCCAAGAAGGCCCATCATGGCTGCACGGAGTGCGTTTGCCCTGCCGCGGGTGCTGTGCTTTTCATCGCGTGTCGCCTGGAAGGATGGACACATGGTCCCCAGATCCAGCTGGCGGCATACACCGGACCCATTACACATTTCCACCGCACCGGCAAACCCAAAATCACTGCTGAAATCAAAGATAGTGCTGGTGATTTCATGCGGAACAGCATAATCAGGGCCATAACGCAGCGAGTCTACATCATCCATCGGCGGGGCGTTTACAACTTTTCCCGGGTTGAGAAGGTTTTCAGGGTCGAATGTATTTTTTACATTCTTAAAGACCTGGTAGAGTTCCGGGCCGAAAAGTTTTTCAGAAAACTCGCAGCGAGACTGTCCTTCTCCATGTTCGCCGCTGGTTGTACCTCCACAGGCAGAGACAAGATCGACGGATTTTTCCGCGATCTGGCGCATCTGGCGCAGGCCATCCCCGGTTTTCAAATTGATCATCGGACGAACATGAAGACATCCGGCACTCGCGTGTGCGTAAAAAGCGACTTTGTCCACTCCCACAGAGTGTGCAAAAGCTATTAACTCAGTGATATAGTCAGGCAGGTGTTCTACCGGGACAGCAGCGTCCTCGATGAAGGGGACAGGTTTACTGTCTCCGCGCACGCTCATCAAAATACCAAGCCCTGCTTTGCGGACATTCCATACTTCTGCCTGCAGCGCCGGGTCTTTCAGGACAAGTACAGGTTCCCTGTGTCGGTTGGTCTTCAGCAGGGAATCTATCTGTGTCTGGATGGCATCAAGCTGGATGTCAGAATCGCCAGCGATTTCCACGATAAGGACAGCTTCGGGATCTCCCTGAATAAAATTCATTCTACGGGAGTATTCCGGATTCTCTCTCGCAAGATCGATAAGCATCTTGTCCATTAACTCTACAGCAGCAGGCCCGGTCTCCAATAAAGCCGGTACGCTCTCAAGTGATTCGCGCAGGTCGTTGTAATGGATCAACAGCATCCGTTTAACTTCAGGAACAGGTACAAGGTTGAGTGTTATTTCAGTAGCTATTCCAAGCGTTCCCTCTGAGCCGACGAGCAGCTTCGCCAGGTTTGGCTTTTTTGTATTTATCATCCGGTGCAGGTTGTACCCTGCTACATGGCGGAATGTTTTCGGTGTATGCTGCCCAATGATATCCCTGGAATTCGCAAGGATATTGTGGATGGAGGTGTAGATTTCGCCTTCCAGCCCGGGACGTTGTTTCCGCTTGTTCCACTCGCTTGTGTCAAATCCGTCGAACAAAACTGTGCTGCCGTCTGAAAGCAGCGCGGTCACATCGATAATGTGGTCGGTTGTAAGGCCGTAGCGAATCGAGTGTGACCCGGTTGCATTATTTCCTAGAATTCCACCTATGGTAGCCCGGTCGCCGCTGGCAGGATCCGGGCCATACATCAATCCGAAGGGTTTGAGAGCATGGTTCAGTCTGTCCAGGGTAATACCGGGCTGCACGCGGACTGTGCGTTTTTCGGGATTGATCTCCAGAATCTGGTCCATATAACGTGAAAAATCAAGTACCAGGGCATGCCCGACGGTTTGGCCGGCAAGGCTGCTTCCGCCGCCTCGAGCCAGCAAGGGTGCACCGTGTGTAATGGCAGTTTTTACTGCTGCTTCAACTTCAGCAGCATTGCGCGGGATTGCCACACCGAGCGGTATTTTCTGGTAGATGCTCGCATCAGTGCTGTATAGAAGGCGTGTCATGTTGTCGAAATACACTTCAGGCATGGCGCGTTGAAGATCCATCCTGAATTCCTTGCCCGGTTGTGAGAAATCGCCTTTACGCATCAGAGCACAGTTGTCCTTCCTGAAGTGTCTGTTTCATCGTCACCGACAGAATACGGTAATGTCGTGGTAGGTTTATAGCTTAAAAGTAGTTCCTAGAGAAGTGATCTTGATCCTTACTGGCAGCTGGATGAACGTATAAATTCTGGATAAAGAATCTATAAATTTCAGGTCAGCTTGCATGTTTTTATGAGATGCTACTTGTAACCAGGATCTTCAAACCTGCATCCAAACCACCAACTTGATTCCTGAAAAAATAGTCCCAGGGTACTTCTTTCGGGTTTTTCAGTACAGATTTAAACTACATAGTACCAGGGTCAGGTTTTGTTTTTAAAATGGTAATAAAGGAGGTATTGAACGTGAAGCAATCTAAAAAGGTATTAACTCTTATTGGTCTGATTTTGATTGTAATTCTTACTGCATGTGAATACCCGCCCTCTGCCGTGGCAGATAATAGTTCTGACGATCCGCCAGACGAGCCAACAGCTACTTTTACGGTTGCAGCTCCAGAAGAGGAAGAACCACAAGTTACTTCCGAACCTGAAGATGAAGAGGAGCAGGAACCTTCGGAGACGCCAACACCGACATTCACGCCAGTTCCGGAGGTAATAGGTCCGGCATATATGGATGGATACAACCCGCTCACCGGCTTGCTTGAAGGTGATCCGTCGGTTTTGTACTTCAAGCCGATGATGGTGGCTTTATCGAATTTCCCGCCTTCAGCACGGCCGCAGTTCGGAATGTCGGCATCTTCTCAGGTATGGGAGACGTACATTGGTGAGGGCGCAACTCGTTTTCTCGTCCTTTTTTATGGGAACTATGTGGCTCAGCTGCAGGGTATTATGCAAAACCGGCTTGATGAAACGTTCGATCAGTTGATAAAACCGATCCGTTCCGGACGCGTTGTTTTCGAAGACATCAAGACCATGTATCCTGGCGCAGTTTTGATCACGGCTGGTGCTTCCCCGGAGGTTGGACAGCAGCTTTCAAATCGCCAGAACAATTTTGGCGATCCGGATGATATCAACGGAGCAGGCATCGATGAGAACGAGCTTTCGAACCTTTCAGGCAATTCCGGGAACCCGGAGGATTATGCCAGCCTTACATTTGGGCCCGCCCCTGCAGGTGGAAGTCCGGCGGATTTTCTGCGTATCATTTATAATGTCAATAACCACATAGGCTGGGAGTACGATCCTGAAAGCGGTACTTATCTGCGCTATCAGGACAAGGCAGATGCCACCGGAGAGTTGTACCCGGCAACAGATGGCCTCACAGGCGAGCAGCTGGCTTTTGAAAATGTGGTTGTGATGTGGGCGCAGCATTACTATGTCAAACCCACGCTGATTGAAATAGAGCTGCTGTATGTAAAGGATCGGAAAGGCCTGCTATTCCGTGACGGGCAGGTCTATGAAATTTACTGGTCTTCCATGAGCGGTGAATTCAAGATCTATGATGCAGATGGCAATATCGTTCCTTTGAAACCGGGGAAAACATTTTTCCAGGTTGTCAGTTATGCCTCGACATGGAATCCTGAAGAGATGCTGGTTCGCTTCCATTAAGGTTGAATGGCAGGACCTTTCAGGTGTGAAGTGTCCTGCCATTGAAGCATCTGGTCCAGCGAGAGTTGAGGGTGGTGATGTTTAATAAAAACAGTGCCAGGATGCTGTTTCTCTTCCTGGCCGTTGTTTTTCTCCTTTCTGCATGTGTATACCCTGCTGTGGAAAGCACAGGCGCGCGGTCGGGAGCTAATGAGGCTTCTGTACCGGATGGGCATTCCGACCCGACTTCAACATACACACCGGAGCCAACGTGGACCTGGACGCCCGAACCTTCCGCCACTTTTACACCAACAAGCACCGCTACTCCATCCTGGGTAGGTCCTGATAATTTCGAAGGCGATATCAATCCTCTCACAGGTGAACGCGTTTCTGACCCCTCTATTCTGGATCGTATCCCTCTGGCAATAAAGGTATCCAATTTCCCTGCAGCCGGACGCCCGCATTCCGGGCTGTCTTTTGCGGATCTTGTTTTCGAGTATTACATCAGTGAAGGTATGACGCGCTTCCTGGCATTTTTTTACGGCCAGGATGCGGAGAAAGTGGGGCCGATACGATCCGGCAGGCTTATCGATGGTGAACTGGTTCGCCTGTACAACGGTGTATTGGGGATGAAAGGTGCAGATATCGGTACAACTGCCAATTTAAACGAAAAGCTTCCAGGCAGGGTGTTCAACGCAGCACCTGCGGCTTGCCCGGCGTTGTGCCCCTATACGATCAGCCATACGTATGGCACTTTCTCCGATACATCAGCATTCACTGATTATATTGAAACCAAAGGGTTGATCAACCGCCGCCCGGATCTGGATGGAATGTTGTTTGATTCCAATCCGCCCTCGAATGGACTGCCGGCAGAGTTTCTTCACATCTATTACAGTTGGAACGACCAGGTTGGGTGGACTTATGATATCGAACGCGGCGTATACCTGCGATCGCAGGATCCTGCGGACGGTACAGGTGACCTGTATCCGATGCCGGACGCACTCACTGAAGAGCAGCTGGCATTTGAGAATGTGGTGATTCTTTTCGCAAAACATATTTTCCATAATCCAACCACAATTAAAATTGAAATGTGGGACGCTGATGGACGCCGGGCAGTATTTCTGCGTGATGGGCAGATGTATGAGGGCGCTTTCACCGCTGTCGATACTGATAGTCCACTAAGGTTTGAGACAACGGATGGTGAGCTGTACAGACTAAAACCGGGCTCGACCTGGTTCCAGGTTGTTGGCCTGGGATCCACACTTGAAGCTCAGGATGACCCTGCCAGCTGGTATCTGAATTTTTATCCGTAGGGCCGGGCAAGGGGGATGTTTAGACAGAGGATTTTTCCGGGTATACCGGCTTGATAAAGGTGAATCCATGGAGTGCAGATTATTTAACTTGCTGAATTAATGATTTGCTTGCCGGTTTGCAAACGAAATCCCTGCTGCGGTTGGCTGGAGGAGGAATGTTACCGGGTAAAGCCGGGACAGGAATCACTTCCATATCAGTGGTACAGGCAGGGAAGGGGCTGGTAATGGGGAGATGAAAACAGCCTGAAGAGACTCGTTCTGGCTCCAGTCTCGTTTATATCATCAAGGGAACCTTCAGTGTCCAGATCTGGTCTTGAAGGGAAGACCTCTTCTATTTGGATATTTCTCCGCTTCTATTACAATAGACCGTGATATGACAAGAAAATGATATTGTTCAGCCCAAGTCCCGCCAGTAAGAAGGAGAAAGGATGGATATGCAGATGCAGCTACACACCGTACCCATTGAGAACCCTGATGAATTAAATTTTATTCTTGGCCACAGCCATTTTATTAAGACTGTGGAAGATATTCATGAAGCCCTGGTAGGTGCTGTCCCCGGAATTGAATTTGGGCTTGCATTCTGTGAAGCGTCAGGACCAGCATTGGTAAGGACAAGCGGCACGAAAGAAGAACTTGTGGAACTGGCAGCCCGAAACGCGATGGCGCTTTCATCCGGCCATAGTTTTATTGTTTTTCTGGGCAATATTTTCCCGATTAATGTTCTCAATGCAATAAAAATGGTTCCTGAAGTTGCACGTATCTTTTGTGCAACAGCAAATCCTGTAGAGGTGATTGTTGCCGAGACCGAACTTGGCCGCGGTATTCTTGGTGTGGTGGATGGAATCGCCAGCAAGGGTGTTGAAACAGAAGCCGATAAGACACACAGATTGGAATTAATGAGACGATTTGGTTATAAACTTGGTTCGTAGCAAGAATCTGGTTTAATACCAGGCTGGAAGATTCAGGATCGAAATGGGTTTTTCTTCCTGAAGGAAGGAGTCTGTTGTGGGGGTTCTCTCGATAACATCTGTCCCGGGCATAAAACTGGGGCATGCGCACGACGAAAAAGCCCTCACCGGCTGCACAGTTGTCCTTTGTGAAAAAGGTGCAGTGGCAGGAGTGGATCAGCGCGGCGGAGCACCGGGAACACGTGAAACGGATCTGCTGAGGCCGATGCACCTTGTGGAAAAGGTGCACGCCCTGCTTCTGACTGGTGGGTCAGCGTATGGTCTCGATGCAGCCACTGGTGTTATGCGCTATCTTGAAGAGAAGGACATAGGATATGATGTTCAGGTAGCTAAAGTCCCGATTGTTCCGGCAGCCGTGTTGTTTGACCTCGCGCTGGGCAGTGCTGATATTCGACCGAATGCATCCATGGGTTATGAGGCTTGCTGCAATGCCTCTACAGATCCACCCGGGGAGGGTAATGCTGGTGCGGGGATGGGTGCCAGCGTGGGCAAGATTTTCGGCATGGCAGGGGCTGTAAAATCCGGTATCGGCACCGCTGCCGTCGACCTGGGCGGCGGAGTTTATATCGGTGCAGTTGTGGCTGTAAACGCGTTTGGAGATGTGCTGGATCCCAATACCGGAAAGATTATTGCAGGCGCACGTCCTGCGAAGATCGGTCCTGTTACCATGGGTGGGGATGGAATATTCGCTGATACGCTTTCAACGATGAAATCCACAGCAGGGAAATTGACCCTTAAAATCGCGACGAAAGCAAATACCGTGATCGGTGTTGTAGCAACAAATGCCAGACTGACAAAGGAAGAAGCAAACAAGGTTGCCCAGATGAGCCAGGACGGCCTGGCACGCACAATTCGACCAGCACACACCATGCTGGATGGGGATACGATTTTTGCCTGTTCGACAGGATCGAAGAATATCGATGTGAATATCATTGGCTCTTATGCCGCCGAGATGGTGGCTTGTTCCATAATCCGTGCCGTTCAGCAGGCACAGTCGTTGGGAGACCTTCCGGCGGCAGCGGATTTGATGACTTGAAAATTGGATGTTTGAGAAAGCGTTATTCGTTCTCATTAAGAATGAACCAGCCCAGAGCAGGAAATGTGGGAGGCAGCAATGTTTCGCAGATCAGAACCAAAACCCATACTTGAAGATGAGGTTATTGAACGCGTCGATTCGGTTCTGGGAACCGGGTTGACGTTTCAGGGCACTCTGAACGGCATTGGTGGAGTAAGAATCGAAGGCGCTTTCGATGGAGACCTGGAGGTTAAAGGCCTTGTCGTGATTGCTGAGCAGGGGAGGGTTGTATGTGAACAGATCCGTGCCCTGGCTGTAATTGTTGCCGGGTCTGTGCGCGGGAATATTGAAGCGAACAGGGTCGAAATTACTGCTAGCGGCCGGGTATGGGGAGATGTGATCACTACGGCTTTCGCTACGCAGGAAGGCGCATTTCTGCGCGGCCAGATACGTATGGAAGACGAGCTTGATCTCGGATTCCCGGAGACTGTTCCCCTGGAACCGGAACAAGATGAGGAGACCTCTCAAGAGGAAGATGACGCAGAGGAAAACCCGGAAGAGGAATAACTGCCGGGGCAACCGAAGCTGCTCAGGGGGATACCTGCTGAAATTGAAGCAGCCATGAGCTCGGGTAGCGCTGCCCGAGATCTGTAAAGCAGTCCTCCACCTGTAAATCAGAAACCTGGCCTGCCATACCTTCTACACGAACAGAGTAACTGTACGATTCGTCCATTGTGAAATCCGCATATCCGGGGCTGGCGTATGGCTTGAGTCCGGAGTATAGGCGGTTGTATCCAGCTTCCCACACTATCTGGATCTGGACACCCGGCAAAGGGCTGCCGTATGCGTCACGGATATCGAACTGGATCATGGGGGAATCAATATCCGGATCACAGACACGCTGCACCTGTTTTAAAATGATTGAACCGCCTGCACCTGGAGACGCAGTTGTCTCTGTCGCCAGAGTGATAGTTTCACTTTCCAGAATCACATTCTGAACTGTAGGCGTTGGCTCGGGCGGCTTAAGTGCCAGGGCAAGCTGCTGTACAGCCTGCTTTTCAAATAGAGTCTCTCCTTCTTCTGTTTCACTGCTGAATTGCTCGAGTGCGGCAGCCGTGTTTTCCAGATCCAGCAGGGACAGACGCAGTCTGGCTCGATCAAGATCTCCTGTCGCTGCATAGGCAGAGGCGATCAGTGAGACGTACTGCTGTTGATAATCTTCGGGCAGGCAGCCGGGTGTTGTACGTGAATATTGCACTGGATTGATCAACCAGGCATAACCCAGGCCTGCCAGCAGCCCGATCAAGAGTCCAACAGCCAGAACCACTCGCCGGTTTTTCATGGTTCTTCCCTAAGAGTGGAGTTGGGGGCAGCGGATTGGCTGTTGAGCGCACTGAGCAGCTGTTCAAGGAGTTCGAGGTCTTCCTGATAGAACTGGTTTTCTTGTGCGTAATCAAGCGTGTCTTGCACGCTGTCGACCGGGCTGTTGGAAAAGAGCAGATTCAACCGGTCTCGTGCAAGATCGAGATCCTGATCGCCGGCGTAACTTTCTGCTGTCATAAGAACATAATCTGCTTTGTAGTCGGTGCGGAAAGCATCTGGTGTGCAGTTGGCGGAGTGAATGGGATTGATCACCCACCCATAGACAAGGCCAATAACCGCACCGATAAGGATGCTTATCAGCAAGAGGGGGAAATTTTGTCTGGTATCCATAAATATGTTACTCGATTCTGCCACAGACAAGATGCAGGGACAAGCAGTCTCTGAGGCAGTATGGAAGTATCCTGGAAGGAATCTTCCGGTGTTTTTGAGTTGGTATTGAGCCCTGCCGATGATTTCAGAGGGTTATTTGAATGCTGGATTTTTATGTGTCAATTTAGTAAAGTAATAAATATTGTATATGGGTAACAAATATGATTACAAGAAGGGTTCCTGATTTGAGAAGACCCTTTTATGTAAAATACCCCGAAAGATTTTATCAGCTCTGGTGAGAGACACTCCGGAAGACCTCCGATTCTTCTGGTGCAATGTAAAAGAAAAAGGAAATAACAATGCCCCCTGATATTTTCCTCCCGCATATCACGTTAAAGACACTGCACAGTTGGCTTACGAAGGTGGATTTTACACAGGAATTCACCCATGTGGATCACCAGGCCCTCCCGGCCGGGGATCAGCTGCTGAAACAGCCGGTCAGTAAGCTGCCGGAGGAATGGCTGGTGCCGGCGTTGAAAGAGCTGGATGAACGGGCGGGGAAGCTCCTCCGTGAGTTCCACGGGCATGGAAAGAGCAGGAAGAGCTCAAAGACACTGGATGCTTTCTGCCGGCTGCGGAAACGCCGCCGGCTGCTGGTGCAGCGCATCCTGAAAATGCTCCTCGATCAGTCAGCTGCGTTGAAGAAAGATCCTGATGCAGAAGAGAAGAAAACGGCAAAGTTTCTGAAGGATCTGGCTGAGAAAATCAGCAAGCAGGCGGATCAACATGACGAGGATTCCAAAGCCAATAAAGGATTGAAGTCCGGTTCGGAAGCGGCGAAGGCCTGGGCGATCCTCTCGCGAATGGATTCCGTTTCCGATATCTCCGCCGGGGATCAACTCAGGCTGCTGCAGATCGGGTTCGACAACATCACGCGCTGGATCGAGATCCCGGGAGCAGGAGGCAAGATACTCGGAAAATTCTTTGAGTTCTACAGCAAGTCTATGGGGGCCATCTCCACCGAGCTGGATGAGATCCAGAAGAATATCAATGAAAGGATCAAAAAAGGGCTGAACATCCGCTCCCTTGAGATAGATGGAGTGAGTTCCTGGAACACACTGAAAGGGTGGCTGGATGATGAACTCAACCTGCACAGTCAGAGCCAGTATTTGGTTCGCAGTGCGGCCAAAGCGAGGGTGCTCGAAGTATACATGAAAAGGAACGAGCTGCTGCGAAAGCGCTTGAAAGAGGGAAGCCTGGATGATGTTTTGGTGGATGAGTGCCTGGGACTGCGCATCCGGGAAAGCTATGAGGACTACAAGCATACTTTCCCAGGCGGCCCGCATGTTATGGATGATCTCGAGGGCATGGTCCGAAAGATACATGATGCTGCCAGGCACCGGGAATACAGTAATGAAGAGAAGCTCGATCACTGGAACGAATGGTCTGGAGAAGGGAAGGAGAAGGTTGTTCGGGAGCTTGTATCTGGTCAGCGGCCCCTGCGGGATTGGTTGTCGTATTTTCCAAGGGAGAGACAACAAGAGCTTCCAGTGTATATGGACAGGCGATGCGAGGATGCCCGTACGAGGGTGAAGAAGCTGGAGGAGGAGTGTGCGAGGCTCAAGAAGGATGTGCACTGGCTGGAACAGGAGAAGGATTCAACTAAGACTGAAGATGCGAGCAAGCTGCGTGATCTGCAGCAGGAAATCCGGCATCTCGAACAGAACGAGGAGCCATTCTTCCAGGGTTGGCGGGCTGACGGCAAGCCCTTTGATCCGACTGTTGCGAAATCTTCGAGGGAGAATCTTTCCGAGCGAAATGCCCTGTATGAACGTGCGGATGAGTTGACTCAAGAACTGGGAAACGAGAGACGCGATTTCAGACAGCGGTTTAAAAAACTTTATGAGGAAATGCCGGAACTTGAATAGAAAATCTCCAAGCGGAAGAAAGAAGTTTTTTCCGAACTTAATGAAAATTACGAGCAGGAAACAGCGAGGATAAAAAAACGGATCAAGGCACTTGAACAGGAGTACGAGCAGCTTGAGAAGACGTGGGCTGAGAAACGCAGTGCCCTTCTGCAGGAGAAACGCGCAAAGCTGGCAGACCTGGAGAAGGATAGCCAGGAAAAGACCGGAACTCTTGAAAAGCAGCTTTCAGACAAGCGTAGTCAGCAGAAGGAAACCTGTGCGGAGGCAACGCAGGCAGAATCGCTCCAGGAGAAAGCCTGCCGCGAGGCGGAGGATATCACGGAGAAGGTGAAAACGGCACGGGCCTTGAACTGCGCGGATTTCGCTGTGAATCGAGATCTACCCCGGCTGCTGGGCATTATGGAGTTGATTATGACAGCGGAGACGGAGGCCCGGCGGTTGGGAGAGGGCTATCTTCACGAGCCGGCGAACATCCTTAAGGGGAACGTTCATATCAGCAAGGAGCCGTTTAAGAAACGTATTCAGGGGATCATTGGGCTTATTCAGATCATGGACAAGCTGATGAATGACCATGAGTTAATCGGCTTTATGGAAGACAGGTTCTATCACGGGAACTATGAACCGGTTATTCCCAACGAAATCAGGAAGCGCGCGCTTGCGGGAAATTACGGCGGCGACAGGAAGATGGCTGCTCGTGACCTGCAGATTTTGCTCAATCTGGTGAACGATGGCCAGCTCCAGCTGAGAAAACGCCGGGACGCTCTTCTGGAGGAGCTGGGTTCGCTGCAAAAGCAGTTCGCAGCCTGTTTTGAGAGACTGAAGAACCGGGAACTGGTTCCCCTGCCGCAGGTGGAGAATCAGAATGCAGTTGGGGAGCAGCTGAAGGGCTTGCAGGGTGAGCTGAATGGGCGTCTTAAGCATTGGAAGGATCTCCTGAAGGAGAGCGAAGGCAAATCGGTCCGGACGGGGGAAGGGCATTCCGGGACGTATAAATACTGGAAGAAGACGGGAGAAGAAGTCACCCGCGTGCTGAACCAGTGTGAGAAAACACTCGATGGGTTCAAGGTCATCCCATCGAAAGACGGATTGGAGAAAACCGGAGCGCTGAGGGAGCAGACGGGTAAGGCAAAACAAAAGTTGACCATTAATGAGGAGCTTATCACCGGTGTGCACAAGAGTGCCGGTGGAGAGGGATCACGCAAGACTGGACGTCAAAAGTCTTCGGGTACAGAGGAATTCCCGCCCGGTAAGCAGAGCGTGCTGCGTATTGATGAAAAAAAGGCGCTTCAGAAGCTGAAGCAGGGTGAGATTGGGAAGGGTGGTGGTTCCCGTACGAGCCGCAATGTTTTCCAGAAGATGCTGCAAGGTTTACATCGAGTGCTGAAAGGGCTGCCGCTGTCCGAAGGATGGCTGGTGAGCCTGGGAGTGGGCGGGCTCGTGATTGGGGGCCTGGTGATCGGCGGTGTAGTTGTAGGCGGCTTCATGCGCGAACGAAGCAGGGAAAGCAGTACATCGGATATGGAGCGCGCACCGGTCACGGATGGGCCTGTGATCACCGCGCCGCCGGAGACGTTGAGCAGTGGTGATGGTGAAACGGTCAGCGAGGTCACCCGCGAAAGTGACAGCCGTGAGGGTTTGGAGTCTGAATCGACGCAGGTGACCGAAGAAGCACACGAAGAGGAAGCGGTGGAAAGTGAGTCTGGAGGTTCGCTTCCGAGGATCACCGGGCTGGAATTCCCGGTGGGTAACCTGGTGGAAGGATTCGATAATAACACGGCCGATATTTACACGGAGATCGAGACCGTGGTTCTAGACCCGGACGGGCTTGTAGAAGGGTTGATTTATTTTGAGGATCAGGACTGTGATGTGGATTATGTTAATTTTGAAGTTCTCGGTGAGGACTCGGCTTTTTCAGATTTCTGGTTCAGCTTCACAGTTCAGGAACTGGTCGAAGGAGACCGATGCCGCGGTGCGGTGGATTTTTACCTGGAGAATGAAAGTAGTTACACCTGGGAGAGTTTCTGGATCTGTTTACGCGACAAAGCGGGCAACTGGAGCGAGGATGGCTGCGCGCTGCTGGTGGTCGATTACCGCTGATGCTGTGTGTATGACTCGGGGAGAGGATTCCGTATGGCTAAAATCGATGTGACGCTGATCAATGACGCGGACGGTGAAGAATGGCCGGCTGAGGTGGTGGTCGATCTGCCCGTTGGGCTGTGGGTCGACCAGCTTGTGGAAGCGCTGGGACTTCCGCTCGAGGAGGATAGGAAGCCGGTGGAATACGGCCTGCTGCTGGAGGGCAGTGGACAGTGGGCTGGCCCGGAGGACACGCTGGAAACGTTCAGCCTGCAGGAGGGGGATGTAGTGCGGCTGAGGAGGGTGGAGAAACCCCTGGAAGCTGAAGATCAGTTCATTATTCTAGAAGGACAGGAAACAGCGATGTTTTCAAGCCCGGATGAAGCTGCAAAGCAGGGGACAGAAGCAGCAGGACCAATCAGCGAATCCGATGAGCAGGAGAAATCGCCGCGTTCACGGAAACGCCTGCCCCTTCCTGACATAACCAGGATTCCCTGGAAGATCATCGTGATTGCAGGTGGGCTGCTGCTGGGGATCAGCCTGGTATGGCGGGGCGTAACATGGAGTGCCGGCGTACGCAGGATAGCGCGGCTGGATCAGTTTCATTCTCAAGTGGCTTGGCTGCCGGATGGCTCCGAGTTCGTGACAGTTGACGATGGGCAGTTTCTGGTGCTGTGGGATATCGCTCAAAAAAAGACAATGCGGATTGTGGGCGGATTGGGATGGCCGGAGAGCGAGATCACACTCTCGCCGGACGCGCATACTCTTATCCAGACATACAACGGACTGTCGGGAATCCTGATTCATGACCTGCAGGATAACTTTGATCGTGACATCTATTGGGACAGCTCCGATATCTGGGAAAATACTCTGCCGGGTTTCGATCGGAACAGTCTCCAGAGTCTGGCCTTCTCCCCGGACGGCTCGATCCTGGCAGTGGGTACGGAGTACGGCCCGATCCAGTTCTGGGATGCGGCAAGCGGGGACCCTCTGCGGATACTCGGCGATAGTTATATGGAAAAGTATCAATATGTCCATGCGATGGCGTTCACCCCCGACGGCACGCTGCTCGCATCCGGCGGAGATGATGGGATAGTTCGACTGTGGGACACGGTCACAGGTGAGGAGCTTGGGACTCTGGGACACTGGCAGGGATCGATAAACAATCTTGCTTTTTCTCCCGATGGATCTCTCTTGGGGGGCACCTCCACAGATGGACAGTTCGAGGTCCTTCAGGTAGACAATGATAACCAGATTTTCGGTCTAGGCGCAGAAGAAGGACAGGTACTTGGGTTGGCATTTTCTCCTTCCAGATCCGTGGTGGCGGCTGGTGTGTATGATGAAATATTTCTTTGGGATACGGGTTCTTTCGAAGAGCTCATGGTTCTTCAGGGCCATACCGAAACTGTACAAACACTGGCATTCTCACCGGACGGAAGCAAGATATTTTCTAGCTCGGCAGAGGAATTTATCCTGTGGGATCTTCTCGACAGGGCTGTCCATGAGGGTAGAAACACGATCGTCGGGGTGGAGTATGCTCCGGATGGCAGCCTGGTGGCTGTTGCGGATGGAAAGAATCTGATCCTGTGGGATCCGGTGGAAGATACAGAGATCACCCGGTTGCCTCTTGATGACAAGATAAGAAGCATTCGTTTTTCCCGGGAAGGTGTGCTGGCTGTTTGTACGGAATGGGAGACAACCCTATGGGATGTACAGACAGAAAGCCAGCTGCATACACTTATCTGGGAGGATGAAAACTGGCGTACAACAAGTACAGCGTTCTCGTCAGACGGGTCAATTCTCGCGAACGGAACAGGGGCGGGAAATATCCTTCTGTGGGATATGAACACTGAAACCATACAACATGTTCTTCCAGGTACCGGGATACCTGTAATATGGTTAAGTTTTATGAATGATGGGGATCGGCTGATGGCGGTATATTGGGATGAAACCAGCGCGTATGAGGATGGAGAAGCGATTATCTGGGATTTCCAATCAGGCGGTTGGAACAAAACGCAAACACAATTGCCCGAAAGCCATGGATCATTCGATTCGTTTCAGATCTCTCCGAGCGGTCGCTTTACAGCTGTTATCAATCCCGCAGATACAACCTGGGGTCAACCTGGCTTGGGCGTTTACAGGCTGGATAACGGCCAACTGGTGTGTCTGTGTGATGACCTGAATAGTTATGTGGGTCTCCTGGCATTCTCCCCTGATGAAACCATTTTGGCTGTGGAAATCGACCCCGGTGTGGTTCTATGGGATGCGGAGACAGGGGAAATCCTGAAAAAGCTGCGGAGGTTTGAAGGTGACATCCTTCAGCTATCTTTTTCTTCCGATGGAGCTGTACTGGCTGTGGCAACCACAGAAGAAGTCACGCTGTGGGATCTTACGGCGCTGTATAAGAGATAGGAGTAGTTACGGTTTGCCGGAGCTTGCTTGTACGGTGCAGCCCAAGTTTTTTTTAAAGCCTATTGGGGCATCATACTGCTGCTTTATTATGCTGAGCGGTAAGGATGCGTGCAGGGTATTTCGATACTCTCTCCGGGTTTGAGGGCTTGCAGGGGATGGCAGGTGTGAGAAGCAGGAAGCAGGAACCGCTCTAACAAGGAACGACCCCTGCCGTGTGCAGGGGCCGTATGCTATAATCTCCTGATGCCGAAGGTGGGAATCGAACCCACACTCCCAAGGGAACACGAGTTTGAGTCGTGCGCGTCTGCCAGTTCCGCCACTTCGGCGTAACGGTAGTATAGCTTATCGCGAACGATACGGTCAAGATAAAATTAATTTGGAAGGATAAACACCCCGATACGAAAAAATCGGCGGTGCGAACGGGTAAGAACTGCATGAAACTGGGTATTTTTGGTTTGCCTGCCAGTGGTAAAACCACTGTCTTCAATGCTCTCACAGGGGAGAATCTATCTACAGGGACTATGTCCTCTGCCGGACGGCTGGAAGTCCATACTGCTGTAGTGGACGTGCCGGATATCCGGCTGGATAAGCTATCTGCTTTTTATCATCCAAAAAAGACAACCAATGCAAAAGTGACGTATGCCGATATAGGCGGCCTGGAAGCAAAGGCCGGGACTGAGGGAATCCCCGGGCCGCTGTTGAACCAGTTGTCCCAGATGGACGGCCTTGTCCAAGTGGTTCGCACTTTTGAGAACCTAAATGTCCCGCATCCTGCCGGCTCAATAGACCCCAGGCGTGATATCGAGACTCTTGAAACAGAATTTCTTCTCAACGATATGATGGTTGTAGAGCGACGGTTGGGTAAACTTGCGGAGGAGTTGGGTAAAGGCGGCGGCCGTGACAAAGCGGTTATAGATAGGGAAATCCAGCTGTTTGAAAGTTTACAGGAGCTGCTGGGTGATGAGAAGCCGCTGCGGGAAGAGAATTTTTCAGAAGAGAACAACCAGTTTTTATCGGGATTCGGGTTGATGACGAAAAAACCGCAGTTGATTCTACTCAATGTGGATGAGGGAGAGGCCCGCAGTGCTGAGGAACTGGTTGGCAGTTTGCCGCGTGGTATACATGCGCTTACTTTGCAGGGTGCGCTTGAAATGGAAATTGCCCAGCTGTCATTAGAAGAAGCGGCAGAGTTCCTGGATGAGTATGGAATTGAACAGCCCGGACGCGAACGTGTAATCCAGGCTTCTTACGACCTTCTGCAGCTGCAGTCTTTTTTTACAATTGGTGAAGATGAAGTCAGGGCCTGGACAATCACCCGCACTGCAACGGCACTTGATGCCGCTGGAACAGTCCACTCCGATCTGGCTCGCGGTTTTATCAGGGCAGAAGTGATAGACTGGCAGGAGTTACTTGATCTTGGCGGTCTGGGAGAAGCACGCAAGCAGGGGCGCCTTCGCACTGAAGGGAAAACCTATCTCGTTAAAGATGGTGAAGTGGTGCATATCCGCTTTAACATTTGATCTTAAGGAGCTGCAGATGACTGAGACATACAAACAGGACCGTTGGGAGTTGAAAGATCTTTTTACCGGGTTCGATGCGGAGAAGGTATCAGAGACGCTGAACGAAATCGAAGCTCGTCTTACAGAGTTTGAAAAGCATAAGGATACGCTTTCTGCCGGTATTGGCGCAGATGCGTTTTTGGCTATTC
>Ga0272441_10000791_pt1 | contig 69877 bp, 60 predicted proteins | sample SSMProp6N_FD_193582 | JGI IMG/M metagenome (GOLD analysis project Ga0272441, IMG submission 193582) | Marine sediment archaeal communities from Little Sippewissett salt marsh, Falmouth, MA, United States - SSM-Prop-6N | ecosystem: Environmental > Aquatic > Marine > Wetlands > Sediment ...
GTTTATAAATGCCTGTTTCATGTGGGTATCCAGCCTGAAGTCTTTATTGTTGACTCGTGATACTACATGGTAGGCTGCAGCACGGCTTTGTATCTTTATCCTGGGTCTTCTGGCCATTTTTTTCTCCCTATTATTTCTAAACTTTTTCTAAAATTCCCGATTTCAGCACATTTTTTCAAATGCTTGATAATTTTTACCTTTTTTATGCTGAATTCAAAAAACGACATTATACCACACTTCCAAAATAAGTCAACCTCTTTTTCAGGGTCTGCCCCCTACTCATATGTCCGCTGTTATTCATGGGAGCAGGCGGAGGAAGTTTTTGTATCCGATTTTCAGGAGGACGTCTTCTGAAACATTCTGCTGGCGCAGGATGTTCCAGAGGCATCCTGTATGCCCGGCATCCGGAACCACCGGGTCCTTCATTCCGTCGAAGTCCGTTCCGATCCCCACATGATCCTCGCCCATTACTTCGAGAGCGTGGATAAAGTGATCGGCAAGGCGTTCCAGGTTCGGCTCCTCTTCATGAATGAACTGATTATAAAAGCTCATGCCCATAACTCCTCCCCGCTGAGCAAGCGCCTTCATCATCTCGTCAGTAAGATTACGGGCATGCGGGCAGATTTCATAGCAGTTCCCGTGCGTGTAGCAGACTGGTACTTCCCCATGCTCGATAACCTCCCAGAACGCGGCATCGTTCGTATGCGCCAGATCGCACGGTATATTCAGCTCAGTCATTGCATCAAGCGATTCCCGGCCGAAACCGGTCAGCCCTTTTGCCCTACGGAAAGTTTTCCGCTCCTCCGGCGTCACGTACCCGAAAGCGCTTTGGTCCTCCTGGAGCGCGCAGGAATGTCCTCCGGTGTTTCCTTCGCCGTGTGTCAGTGATGCTACGCGCACACCAAGCCGGTTCCAGTTGTATACAAGCGAGATGTCCTCTGAAAACATGGCCTGGCTCTCAATGGACATGATCAGGGCGAATTTGTTCTCCTCCAGTGTTTTTTCAACATCCGCTCCTGTTCTGCAGAGCGTGAATTCATCCGGATGATTCTCCTCCATCATGTACATGGCCCTGATCAGCCTCGAGGACTGATGCAGGTCATGATCGCCGACCATGACAAATGCGGCCTGTATCCCTCCTTTTTTCATCCGGGGAAGATCAGCGTGATATTCGGGTGCAGCAACGGAAAAGTCCATAACCTCTCCGCGGACCTCCTTCAGGATCAGGGTGTCGTTGTGTGCGTCCAGGACCGGAATGTTTTCAGGGTTATCTGCCATTTTTTTTCTCTCCTTCGACCTCTGACCGGGCGAGCCGTCCCGACACCTGATGGGCCGGGATCGTAGACCGGCTCACTCCTACTACGCTTTGCCAGTCCGGCACGCAGTACGCTTTAATATACTACCTTCCATCTGTCAGTGAATTCCGGGGGGATATACTTTTTGAACCAGGGGAAGACCATCAGGCCGTTGCCCATTATCAGGTCCCTTTTAACAGGGCCGAAATAGCGGGAATCCCGACTGTTGGCGCTGTTATCACCCATTGCAAAATATTCATCGTTCCCGAGACGGACCGGCCTTCCCGGACTTACGCCCCATTCTCCCTGCATATTGCCGTTCTCATTGTTCGTGTAGTAGATATCACGGAACAGCTTCAAATTGTCCAGTGTACCGGAAAAGCCCTGAAACACGAGTGCAAGCCCCGATTCCCTTGATACGGGCGGCGGCGGAAACAGCCCGAATACTCTGCTGTATACACGCACACCGTTTACATACACACTTTCCCTGTTGTCGCAGTTCTCGAAGGCCACGGTTCCCCTGAACCCCTCATACATGGAGAACGGTATTGTATCTGAAACGATAACTTCCTTTGTGTATATATTCGTTATGCGGAGAACACTTTCCTGCCCGGACCGTTTCGACACAAGAATAAAAACATATTCTATATTGTCCTCAACCATGGTGCATCCCGCATATCCGGTACACGATCTACAGTACATATCGAACACGATCTTCATGTCACCCACAGGCGTGAGGTCATACGGAACCGGTTCATATTCCCCGGGAACCGTGCTTTTCTCCTGCCGGATCTGGATAGCGTATGATGTGTTCCTCAGCGAAAAAAGATCGACCTTCCTGCTGCAGCCGGGAGCGGGGCAGGTGATCAGGGAATTCAGTGTCGACGCTTCAGGTATCCTGTAGTATTCTGTATTGCCGAACTCGTGAGGGCATACAATTGTTCCCGCACCTTCCCTGATGTAGAAGTTATTTATGGGCCGTGTATATCCGAGCCTTCCCTCTCCGGAACATTCTATTGAAAGGACATCACCGTCTGCACGTGATACTTTTTCGGCAGCGCAGTTTACAGGTTTGAATCGGTATCTCCAGTCATCACTGGAAAACGTCAACTCCTCGGTCTGTATATAAACCGCTTCCTGGACATCAGGGGGCTTCTCCTCAGGCAGGGTTTCACTGTTGATAAAAATATCACCGTGCATTACTGATATGCTTTCTCCGGGAAGGCCGGTAACGCGTTTGATAAGGTTCTTGCCGTCCCCGGCCGGGGAATGGAATACGAACACGTCCCATCTGTGCGGATCGTTGAAACGGTATTTGAGCTTGTTAACGATAATACGGTCGCCTCCGTACAGCTTTCCTATGAGCGTGGGTTCCATCGAACTGGTCGGTATCTTGTAGATCTCGAAAAAGAACACTTTGATACCCAAGGCAAGCAGGATCGCAATGCTGAACGATTCCGCCCATTCCCTCAGCACCTTCTTCAGGCGCTTTTTTTTCTTCTTTTCTTCGCTCATTATATGTCTCCGGTCGTGGCTTCGAGAATACTGAGAAACGCTTCCTGCGGCACTTCAACCTGGCCGATGCTCTTCATTTTCTTCTTGCCTTCCTTCTGCTTTTCAAGGAGCTTCCGTTTCCGCGTAATATCTCCTCCGTAGCATTTTGCCGTCACATTTTTTCTCAGCGGTTGGATATCTTCCCTCGCTATTATCTTGCCGCCGACAGCAGCCTGAAGGGGCACCTTAAAAAGATGCCTTGGTATGTTTTTCTGCAACGCGAGCAGTATCTTCCTGCCGATCCTGGCCGCTTTCTTCCTGTTCACGATCACTGCGAACGGGTCAACAATGCTGCCGTTCACCAGGATATCGAGCTTGACCAGATCGTTGGGCCTGTATTCCAGAACCTCATAATCCATTGTGCCGTATCCGCGCGTGCAGTTCTTCAGCTTATTGTAGTAGTCAAAGATAATCTCTGACAGAGGAATCTCAAACATAAGAAGCACACGCTGGGGGGTAAGGTATTCCGTACTCAGATACCCCCCCTGTTTCCCCAAGGTGAATTCCATTACCAAACCGATATGCTCAGAGGGACAGATCACGCTGAGCTTCACGAACGGCTCCAGTATATCCATGTACTTTGTCCTGTCGGGCATATCGGAAGGCCTGCTGATCTTCTGAGTTGTATCGTTTGTCAGCACCAGCCTGTAGTCAACAGAGGGAGCGGTTTTGACCAGGGAGATGCTGTATTCCCGTTCAAGGCGTTCCTGAATAATATCCAGATGGAGAAGCCCGAGAAATCCGCATCTGAATCCCTGTCCGAGATTTCCCAGCGATTCAGGTTCGTATGTGAACGAGGAGTCGTTCAGGCTGAGCCGTTCCAGGCTCTGCCTCAGAGGTTCAAAATCCTGATAATCCGAAGGAAGAAGTGTGCAAAAGACCATCGGCTTGAGCTCTGTGAACCCCTCAAGGGGAAGCATTGAATCGGTTTTCCCCGCAGCGAGTGTATCTCCCATTTCTATATCCTGCAGGGACTTTATATTGGTTACTGCATATCCCACATCCCCGCCCGAAAGCGATCCTTCGGCTTTCATTACCGGCCTGAATTTCCCCGTCTCAACCACATCGAATTCCCTCTGCCCTTTCACAAGATACCCCTTGCCTCTGGCCAGCTTTCCGTTGAACATCCTGACAAACAGGATTACTCCGCGGTATTCATCGTAGAACGAATCGAATACAAACCCGCGTGCATAACCGATATCCTCAACCGACGGTGGAGGTATCCGGTCAATAATTGCATCAAGCACCTCGCATACACCCTGACCGCTCTTGGCGCTTACCTGGAGTATCTCCTCCTTTTCGCAGCCGAGCATATTCGTAATCTCCTCCTCCACCTCGCCGATCCGTGCCGTAGGCAGATCGATCTTGTTTATAACCGGAATTATTTTCAGGTCAAGTTCCATGGCGTGGTACATGTTCGCCACGGTCTGGGCTTCAACGCCCTGGGCTGCATCAACAAGCAGGATGCACCCCTCGCACGCCCTGAGGGATTTGACAACCTCGGCGGAGAAATCAACATGTCCCGGCGTGTCAATGAGATTCATGGAATATTCGGTTCCCTCTTTTGTATATGCAACGGTTACAGCGCTTGACTTTATTGTTATTCCCCGTTCACGTTCAATATCCATGTCGTCGAGAAGCTGTTCCTTGAACTCACGTTCGGAAATAGCACCTGTTTCGAGGAGGATCCGGTCAGCAAGCGTACTCTTCCCGTGATCGATATGGGCTATTATGGAAAAATTTCTTATTGATTCATAAGGGCGCATGCCGCTGCTCCAAGCACACCTGCGTTATCACCGAGAGTGGAAACGCATATCCTGCAATCCCCGACCATTGAGTCGAAAGCTTCCTCGAAAACCTTGTCCCGGATCCCCTGAATGAATTCCTCGCCGGCCTTAATCATACCCCCGGAAAGGATTACCGCATGAGGATTGAAGATATTGACCAGATTGCCGATCCCTATGCCGAAATACCGGACTACCCTCTGATACACTTTTTCGGCGTACACGTCCCCTTTCCTTGCCAGTTCCCTGATCAACTTGAAATTTATCTCTGAAATATCAAACCTGCTGCATTCGGAATCGGGGTATCCTTCGATCTCCTCCTTCACCTGTGTCCGTATGCCAGCATCCGAACAGTACGCTTCAAAGCACCCCTTCCTGCCGCATCCGCACCTGTATCCGTCCGCGTTAAGGACCATATGCCCCAGTTCGGCCCCCGACCCTTTTCCTCCCCTGAACAGTCTGCCGTTGATGAACAGCCCGCCCCCTATACCCGTGCCCAGTGTCAGATGCACGATCGTATCGCACTCTCTTCCGGCACCGAACAGCTTTTCCCCCATACAGGCGGCATCAGCGTCATTTTCAAGCACGCATTCATACCCCGTGTATTCCTCCATTTTCGCCAAAACAGGGGTTTCGCCCCATCCATGCAGATTGGGAGCCTCACAAATACTACCCTTCTCATGATCGATAGGCCCGGGCGATCCTATGCCGATCGATGCAACCTCTTTTCCGCTCTCCTCTATCATCCCGAGCACAAAATCACCCATTGACCGTATAACATGGTCCGGGCCCCTGTCCGCGTGCGTCTTTATCGAACCGCCCGCAGCAATAGTCCCGTCCTCCCCCACAATGCCTCCCGCGATATTGGTGCCCCCCAGGTCAAGTCCGGCCGCGTATTTCATATCACCTATCCCTTTCCATTAAAACCGATATTCTGCGTTTCAAGACCTCAAGCGCATTCTTCCTGTGGCTCAGCCTGTTTTTGACGTCCGGAGATAATTCCCCGAATGTGCGGGATAATTCCGGGATACAGAAGACCGGGTCGTAACCGAACCCGTTCGTTCCACGCTCCTCTCTGCCGATAACTCCGTGGCAGAGACCTTCCGCTGTTATCTCGATCGGGGATTCCTTATCCCCGCAGAAGAACACGATCACCGAATGGAACCGTGCCCTCCTGTGGGCCTGAGGTTCGGCATCAAGCCTTCTGATGATGTCAAGGTTCTTTTCGGATTGGGGTATATCGCCTTTGTACCTTGACGAAAAAACCCCCGGTTCGTTACCAAGCTCCTCAACCTCAAGCCCGGCGTCCTCTGCGAATGCGGGTATCCCCGAAAAAATAAACCCCTCCCATGCCTTGATCCTCGCATTTTCAATGAATGTGGAGCCTGTCTCCTCCGGAGAGACGAACCCGGGGAAATCCTCCAGGGTCTTGATGTCTATGCCCAGGGAGGACAGGATCAAGGACACTTCCGCAGCCTTGCCGGGATTGTTGCTCGCGAAAAATATTTCGTCAATGCTTTTCATGGATATTCAAAAGTTTTTTCTGCTTTTTAATTATTTTGCTGATCACCTTCCAGGCTGCATTCACCATCTCATTCAGCTTGTTACGTGAAAAAGGGGTAATCTCTGCAGTACCCTGGATCTCGATCAGCCTGCCGCTCTCGTCCATAACGACATTCATATCGACTTCAGCGCTGCTGTCCATGCCGTAATCAAGGTCAACGTTAACCTTCCCGTTCACTATGCCCACGCTCACAGCCCCAATTACCCTGAATACAGGATGTTCCTCTATGATCCCGCGGGACACCAGCCCTGAGCAAGCCGCATACAGCGCCGAAAAAGCCCCGTTCACCGATGCTGTCCGCGTTCCGCCGTCAGCCTGCAACACATCGCAGTCGAGGTAGACAGTACGCTGCCCGAGTTTGTCCAGGTCAACGGCAGCCCTGAGTGAACGCCCTATCAGACGCTGAATCTCGCTCGTTCTCCCCCTTACCCCGCCCCTGCGTCCTTCACGGGCACTTCGATTCGGAGTTGATGAGGGAAGCATATTGTATTCAGCGGTCACCCACCCTGAACCGGTGTTGAGCAGGAACCGGGGTACCGATTCCTCAACCATTGCAGTGCAGAGCACCTTTGTCCGGCCGCACGAAACAAGAACAGACCCGTTTGCATATTCGGTAAAACCGGCATCAAGTTGCAGTGTGCGCATAACTATTTCTCTAAATAATCCACAAAAATAGCAACAAGGTCTGGGTCAAACTGCCCCCCCTTGTTGTCAAGAAGCTCCTGCACTGCATACTCCTTGGGATACGGCTCTTTATATACCCTCTCTCCCAGCATTGTATCATACGCCTCGGCAATATGAAGTATCCGTGCTCCAACGGGAATATCCTCCCCTCCGATCCTGTCAGGATATCCGTTTCCGTCATACCGTTCGTGGTGATGACGCACGTCACGCAGGACAATATTCATCTCAGTTATAGGTGTCAGCACTTCAGTCGCTATAAGGGGATGCTTCTTCACCATGGCATATTCTTCTTCGGTGAGTTTGCCCGGCTTATTGAGGATATCCTCCCGTATGCCGATCTTTCCGAGATCATGCAGAACACCCGATATTCCCAGAAGCCTGATCCTGTTCACAGAAAGGCCGGCACGGGATCCTATAAGACGGGCATACCGGGCTACGTTCTCGGAATGGAACTGTACATAGGGGAACCTTGTCTCGATAACCCGAGCCATAACCTGCAGAATGTTAAGGAACAGCCTTTCGTTGCGTTTGTATGTTTCAGACAGGTTCCTGTCGTAAATATATTCGGTAAGGACCTTTTCAACCTTAAGGAGAAATATTTCCATGTCAAACGGCTTGACAAGAACATCCGAAGCACCGCTCTTCATAAGCCGCATAATATCATCCATGGACGACAGCGCGGTGACCATGATCACTGGCAATTCACTGTCTCTACCGATACGGCGGACGGTCTGCATCCATTCCTTGTCTGAAAAATCGGAATCGATCACATACAGGCATTCCCCCGTGCCCTTTTCAATGAAGTCCGACAGCTTTTCGAAATCCCTGAAGGGGAGTATCTTGGTAAAGCCTGACAATTCAAGCTTCAGCTTCAGCAGGTCATTCGTGTCGCGGTCGGGCTCATATACAATGATAGTGACCGTCTTGATTTCCTGCTCAATATCCGAGGGAACATGAACAAGCTCTTCAGACACTGAGAAGCACCTTTTCTATAATATCAAGCCCCTGCTCTGCAACTTTCTTCGGAATTGTCATGGCCGGTATTATCCTGAGCACCGTATCCTGTGTGCAGTTAATAATAACACCTTCCTCAATACAATCGGATACAATGTCATGCCCCGGCATATCAAGCTCTATGCCGATCATGAGTCCGAGATTGCGGACTTCCCTGATGAATCCGCATTTTTTGCTGATATCCGAAAGCCGTTCATTAAAGAAATCCCCCATCTCCCGGGACCGCTGACACAGGTTCTCATCTTCAATAGTCCTGAAGACAGCAATACCCGCACTCGCAGCGAGTGGGTTGCCTCCGAACGTGGAAGCGTGTGTGCCCGGCGCAAGACTTTGGGAAACCTCGGGACGTGCCTCAATCGCTCCGATCGCCACTCCTCCCCCGAGGGATTTGGCCATTGTTATTATGTCCGGAGTTATATCGTAATTCTGGTAACCGAAGTATGCGCCTGTACGCCCCATTCCAGTCTGCACCTCATCAACAATGAGAAGAATGCCGTTTTTGCTGCATTCATCCCTGATCCCCGCAACATATTCCGGATCGGCTATATTCACTCCTCCCTCGCCCTGCACCACTTCCAGCATTACAGCGCAGGTTTCCGGACACAGCGTGCTTCTGAAAGCTTCAAGGTCATTAAAGGGCACGTAGTCGAATCCCTCGGCAATGGGAAATCCTTTGTGGTACTTCTCCTGTGCCGTGACCGATACCGCACCCAGTGTCCTCCCATGGAAGGACTGCTCCATCGAAACGATCCTGTGCCTTCCTTTTTCCGCATGAAGACGCGCAAGCTTGATGGCCGATTCAACAGCTTCCGCCCCGCTGTTGCAGAAAAAACATTTTCCGCCGAACGAATGTGCGGATATGAGTTCGGCCAGCCTCCCTTGCGGTTCTATATAAAAGTTGTTGGGAACATGGAGAAGCATTTCGCTCTGTTCTTTGATAGCTCGCACAACATTTCTGTGGCAGTGGCCCAGTCCGTTGACAGCCCATCCTGGGAACAGGTCTATGTACCGTTTTCCCGTGCAGTCCCACAGGAAGCTCCCCTTGCCCCGCACCGGCACGACCGGTATGCGTGTGTAATTCCCGATGACATACGATTCGAACGTCTGCATCACCTCTGCGGTCGAGAACTGAGCACCCTTGTCTCTGAGTATTTCAGTACCTACGCCCTCGTCAGTGAATATCTCCAGAAGAAGTGCGTGAGTGTTCAACCCGCTGATGATATGGGCCTTTTTCACCCCTCCTCGGAGAGCCTGTATACAGGCCTCTGTCTTTGGTATCATCCCGCCCTGTATCACTCCCTGTGCTATCAGTTCCCGCGCATCAGTCTCGGCAAGGGACGAGAGCAGCTTTCCGTCACACTGGATCCCGTGCGTATTGCTGATAAACACGATCTTTTCAGCTCCTGTACCAGCCGCAATCGCTGCAGCGGCTGAATCGGCGTTTACATTGTAAAATACGTCTGCGTCCTCGGCATCCCGTGCTATTGGGCTGATAACGGGAATCTGCTTCTTTTCGGCTATGGACATTATCATGTTGTTATTCACCTGCGTGATCTCTCCCACAAACCCCAGATCGGTTCCGTCTGCGCATACATGCTTCACTCCGGAAATACACCCGCTGTCATACCCCGACAGGGTTCTGGCCATTCCGCCCAGGTTCGAAATCGCACTGCAGATCGACCTGTTTATCCGGTCGATAAGCACTTCCCTCACTACAGAAAGCGCCTCCTGTGAGGTTATACGCAATCCGTTGTGGAATGTGCTTTCGATCCCCCTCTCCTCAAGCATTGAAGAGATAAGAGGCCCGCCGCCGTGCACCAGGATGGGGCATATGCCGACCTCGGACAGGAACAGCACATCCTCAAGGAACTTTGTAATGTCAATATCATCGATCAGGCTTCCCCCGAACTTGATAACCACCACCTTATCCTTGAAATTCCGGATGTATGGCAGGGCTTCTATGAGAATATCAGCCTTTTTTACAGCTTCCTTCATAACAGGTCTTCCGCAACAAATGAGAAAAGAGATGTATTGTATTCACAAACGCGTAAAAGTCAAGAATAAAAAGGAAGGGACGGGGGAAAGGATTTTTGATTTGCGATTGCCGATTTGCAATTGAAAAAGAAGAAAGCCACGGAGATACAGAGAACACAGAGAAAATGTTTTAATTAATAAGAAAAGATTTATTTGGTACTTGGATATTCCTTGTTGGATATTGGATATTGATATTCTGTATACTGTTCCCTGTCTCCTGCCAGCTATGATGATCCCGGCCGGTAAGCTGGCTTGCCTAGTCGGGAACTCTTGTCTACTGACTTCTACACCGGCTCATCCGACGTTTGGATCATTTCAATGTTATTGTTGGGGCATCGCCATATGCACATGCCGCAGCCCACGCACTTCTCCTCCTCAAGGACTGTTCTGCCGCCTTCAACCGACCAGGCGAATACCGTGCAGATGTCCGAGCACACTTCACAGCCGGCCCCGCATCCGCATCCCATGCACCGGGATGCTTCTGCAACAGCCTCATCCTCAGTAAAGGTGACGACCGTATCTTTTGAATCGGATATCCGCGTTTCAGCAGGACGCAGGCCGGTGTTAAGACGGTCCGACCGTTTTTCCCCGCCTTTACGTACAAGTACGTCCTCAACGTCAACAACAGCAAGCTCCGGATTCGGCTCGAGCACGGCTTCGTCTCCCCGGAGGCGCATGTCAATGGAACAGGCGGCTTCATACCCTGCGCGCACGGCTGAAATGATATTCTGAGGTCCTGTAACGCAGTCTCCTCCGGCAAATACACCTTCCATTGAAGTTTCCCCGGTTTCCGTATCAGCGGCGATATATTCCCGGCCGTCAGTGTCTATCCCGAGATCACGGGAAACGGGCATCTGGCTCACGGCGAATACCACCATATCCGCATCCAGGGAAAACTCGCTCCCTTCCAGAGGATCGGGCCTTCTCCTCCCTGAATCATCCTCATCCCCAAGTGTATTCACTGCCGCACGGATCCCTTCAACATGTTCTTTTCCCAAGATCTCAATAGGAGATGCCAAAAGCACAATGCGCACACCCTCATCTTCCGCTTCAGCGATCTCCTCACGGGACGCGGGCATCTCCTCCCTGTTCCTTCTGTAAAGGATAAACACCTCCCGTGCTTTTCCGCGTACAGCTGTACGGGCTGCGTCAACCGCAGTGAAGCCTCCTCCTACAACAACAACTGTCTTGCCCTCCACATCAGGATGCCCGCAAATGAAATCGATTCCTGTGGTACACCCCTTGAGTGATACTCCCTTTATTTCGGGAATAATCCCCTTCTGTGCACCGGATCCTATGAACACGGCATCATGGGAACCCCTGAGCGATTCAAGGGATACATCACTGCCGACCGCTGTGTCAAATGTAAATTTTACTCCCAGCTGTCTGATCTTTTCTATCTCTTTATCAAGGTACGTTATATCCATCCTAAAGCCGGGGATATATTTTTTTATTGTGCCGCCCGCTTTGCTCTCCTTTTCAAACACCGTAACCCCATATCCGGCCCGGGCAAGATGGAATGCTGCCGAAAGCCCGGCAGGACCGGCACCAACAACAGCCGCTTTCATACCGTTGGAAGGTTCTTTTTCAATTTCAGGCTCCCATCCCTTTTCCGCCGCGTAGTCCATAACAAACCGCTTGACCCCCATTATGTTCAGAGGCGCATCCTTCTGCCCCCTGATGCATTCCGCTTCGCATGGATGATCACATATGCGCGAACATACCTCCTGCAGGGGCCCGCAGGACTGGATCAGATCGTATGCTTCTTTGAATTTCCTCTGTGCAACCCGCGCCAGAATGCCCTGGATCGGCAGCTGCATCGGACACGCATTCCTGCATGGAGCGGACAGGTTTTCGTCCTTTTTCTGCGCATGCCCCTCGTAAATGGTAAGGTCAGGTGCTGAAGTCAGAGCGGGAACAAGAATATCGCGCATGTCACTGAAGTTTTTGTATCCTTTTTCCTTCATGTACTGTTTTACGCCCTGTATGAATTCCGGCATGAATCCGTACCCGTATACCAGGGTAGAGGCACACATGCCTACAAGGTCCGCCCCGCACATAGCCATTTCAACAGCATCACGCCAGAAGGTAACTCCCCCGGTCGCGGTCAGCGTATGATCGGGCCCGACCAGCCTGCGGATCATGTACACATCCCGCTTCCCCAGAGGAAGAAGCCATCTTGAGTTCATGCAGGCCATGCCGATTTCCTCCTGAAGATGGTACATGGACTTGGTGGGCCTGTCCAGATTGACAGGAGGCACCGCAAGCCTGTTCGCGTTGGAGCCTACAGCATCAGCACCCGCTTCAAGGGCTGCCTTGGCAATTTCAGCCTGGCCTCCGCCTTCAGGCGTGATCTTCACAAAGAGAGGAATCGAAGTCTCCTCCTTTATGGCTTTTACAAGCTGCACGATCGCATCCCTGTTCTGGCCGAGGCTTGCACCTGTTTTTGGACCCCCTGTATCCTCGCCGCTCATTTCCACATTGAAGGACATATTGGGACAGCACATGTTGAGCTCATTGATATGAGCGCCCGCATTTTCACACTTTTTGGCCATTTCGACCCATCCCTCAATACCTTTTTCCCCTGCATAGGTGATGTTGGAAAAAAGGACTATCTCAGAGGTTTCCTTCCGCCCAGCATCGATCAGTTTGAGCAGCTCTTCGAGTGTGAGACGCTTTTCAGCAGTAAATGTAAGTGCTTGTTCCATTTCGTAGTAACCGTAGCGGGGACGCCGATTGATGTAGGGAGGCGGGTCGAGTGTAAGCTTTAGAGAGGCTCCTCCCCAGCCTGTTTCCTCAATCCGCTTCAGCTGTTCTATTTTCATGGTAGTCGGACCTGAAGCAACATAGAACGGGTTTCTGAACCGTATACCGGCAACCTCAACAGGGATATCGAAATCGTTGCTGGAAGCCATGTGTTAAGAATCCTTATCAAAGCATAGTTTGAAGTGAATCTTTCCGTGCAGGACAGGAAATTCACTGACTAAAAAATGAGAGGTGAATTATATGGGAACCGTATTGTTTGTCAAGGTAAAAAGAAGAAAGTTGCGGCCCGGCAGAGCCGGAAAATTACAATACTGCAATAACACAACCCCCAAGAAAAAAGAAATATAATTTTTTATTAATGATAATTTTTCAATGCTAATTTTCCAATTTGCACTGCATTCTGTCCTCTGTTCCCTGTCCGTTCCGCGTTCCGACTTCCATGTTCCGCGTTTGGGGCTTATTCAACCCCTAGCGTCTTAAGGACTCTCCTTATATGGGGTTCCATATTCGCTGCAGCTGTTTCCAGAGAGAATATCTTTTCTCCTTTACGGTTAAAAATGATTACAGCGGGCACTGACTGAAGGTTCCAGAGTTCTGCAATGATCAGATGTTCCTTTATCTCAAAGAAAAGAACATCTGCTTTGCTGCCGAATTCATCCGCAAGAACTTCCTGCACGGGAAGCACAGAATCAGGAGTTCAGCAGCTCGCCCTGCTGAACATGGCAACCGTGGGCTTCCCGTTTAAGCGCATCTTTTCAAGAAGGCTGTTTCTAACATTTTCAGCCTGCTCCCCTGTCCAGGACATGGAAACCTCAACCGGCAGGATACTGCTCAGGAGCCTGATGTGGTCCTGTACGGCTTTTTCCTGTTTGCGGTACAGAACAGCAGAGCGTATATCCTTTTTCACGTCTGCAAAATCGGCAGGGCTCAGCCCGAGCTCTTCACGATGCTGTTTAAAATAATCCATTATCTCCTTTTCAGTGACACTCACGCTCTTTCTGATTCGGCTAAGATACCCCTTGACGATCTCTTCATCGCTTTTGCCCGATATGCCCTCTCCCGCTTCTTCCGCAGCTTTCCCGGCAGCGTCGGGAAGAAGCAGGCCTACGGCTTTCTGTTCGAGAAGATAAAAAGAATAGCTGTCCGCTTCCTGTTCCATAAAGGGAGGGAATGCCTCTTTCTCCTTCTGCAACATCTTCTCCGTGATAATTTTGTCTCCGTACCGCAGCAGGACGCCGTCGGCAAGGTCAGCGGGACGGGCCCAACCGAGGCATACAGAGGCAAGACCGGGGTAGAGATCCTGAACGGTCTTTGGGGCCGGCATGGATGAAGTATCGCCTTTCCGGTCACGGCCGGACGCAGGTCTTATGTCATCCTGTGCGGAAATGCGATCTGTATCTCCGCCCGTACCGAAAAGCAAAAGAAAGGCTGCGGCACCTGTTGACGCCAGAAGAACAATGATTATAATACCGGATAGTCTGGCAACACCTTTTTTCCTGTCATCACTCATTTGTTTCCTCCAAATCCAATGTCTCTGAAATCCTATCCTTTTCTTCCTGCACACGCGACTGCTCCGGCACCTGCAACGCTCACTGCGCAGAGCCACCCGCATACAGATCCTATATCCGAATACGGGATGAGGTACAGTCCTGTTATTATACCTCCCAAAGCCCCTCCTGCAAGGTCAAAACCGTATAAAATTCCTCCGGCGCGGTGATATTTTCGTGAAAGGATCCTTGAAAAAAGGGCGAATTCAATGCCCACGCCGTACCCGATCAGAAAATTCAGCATAAAGGGAAGAGCGTACCAGCACGCTGCCCTGCGCCAGAACAGGGCGGTCGCTCCGCAGAGGAGGGCTATGCCTGACTGAATATACACAGCACGGGTGATTAAGGGTCTTCCGGCTTTCGCTCCGGCCCGGGCCCCCAGACAGCTTCCGAGCATAAAGGAGGCGAACAGAATGCCGATCGAGCTGTAGAGCGATCCGAATTCCATCTGGAAAAGATAGGCAATGCACATCTCGTATGCCATGCCGGTCAAACCGGTCAGTCCCATAACGGGAAAAAGGGTGTATATCCGTGTTCGCGGCCGTGACAACGCAAAAACGGACAGGCATATCAGCACTGCTGCGAAACCCGCTGCCCACACATGCCGCGTATCGGGCAGGTATACCGATCCTCCGCCATGCTGAACCGACAACCAATAGGAAAGGTAATGCTTCACGGCCCGGGGCCTGCCTGCGCTGTTCGGTTCCGCCTCCCCCTGGCTGAGGATACGGCGCCACTGTTCCGCGTCACTGCCTCTGAAACCCTCCTCTATTACCAGGGGAGAGACGTGCTTCGCATGTTTCATCACTGAAAGAAACCGTTCCATACACGTATCATATCCGGGGATACGGCCTTCGGAGAATATCCATATCATGTGCTGGTCCATCACCAGGACCGCAGAGTGGATAAAATGTCCTGAAGCGGCCAAAAACAGTGAACGCATCATGTTCCGGTACGACAGCGGAGCAAAGTCCGGGGGCCTGTCCAGTACAGCGTACAGCACTCCCCCTGTCTTGAGCAGGCTACGGAGCTTTATGAAATACTCACTGGTGTAAACCCTGTTCAGCACCAGTGTCGAGGGAAGCAGTATCCGGATGAGGATCCCGTTATACCTCATGTCCGCTGTTTCCGGGTACGAGACCGGGTCTGACTCTATGATCCTTACTTCCGGGAATCCGAGCGTGCTGCGCATGCGTGCGATTTCAGGATCGATCTCGAGAGCGTGTATGTGCCACGCACCCCATTTCAGAATATTTTGCGGGATGCGCGACACGGCCCCGCCTATTATGAGCATTGATCCGGCTTCAGGCTGTATGAGATTGACTGCAGCCCCTACCTCCTCAGTGCCAAGGTCCGTTCCCGAATATCCCGTTCCGATGCCGTTATGGTACACATTCGTCTGGCCACGGTATCCGGTAACATCAATATCCCCGTAAGGTGTTGACCGTGAATGGTCCGTAAGCAGCACTTCTTCCTGTCCATACCGCTTTGACCGCAGTCTAAGGTCCACCCCGCATGCCGCACCTGATACAAGAACCGCTGAATACACTACAGCCAGCATACAGAACAGGCATATAACCGCGTATTTCCGCCGGACCAGCAGCGCGATACAGACTGCAGCCGTACATAACAGCACGAACAGTATTCCGTGGGTCACGGAAGCGAACTGGGTGAATACGAAGGTAAACAGAAGTCCCCCTGCTGTAATACCGGCAGCCTCATACATGTAGTACGCAGCAGTTTCCTTTCCGCTCCTGCCGGAAAGCACGGCCCCTGCGGCAGATCCGAAAACCAGTGAAACGGGCACAACAACAGCACAGGTCCATATAAGGGATTCGAAAGCTCCGGGCACATATGCATGAAAAGGAAAGAATTCACGTATGTACCGTGCCGCAGGGAAAGAAATGGCTGCTGTAACGGTTCCTAGAATAAGCAGGCCGGGAATGAGCACACGGTCCCTTATTTTTACCCTGAGCAGTGCACCCGTGAAGCTGCCTGCGCTGCCAGCGCCGAGCCATATACAGGCTATCACCCCGATATGGAGCTCGTTCCCTTTCAGGGATATCAGAAGCTCCCGTATCAGCGATACCTGCACCAGCAGAGAACCGAAGCCGACCGCAGCAGCTGCTAATTTCAGGCCCGGCCGCCTATTTCCATACACCATGGATCGGATGTCCGCAAAAAGCGCATGTTCCGTTTTTGACCGCGATATCCCTGATATAATATCCCCACCGGTCGATTATTTTTCTTCCGCACTTCGGACAGAACGTGTCCTCCCCCTCCCCTGTTCTGAGGTTTCCGAGATACACATGCCTGATCCCTGCCTTCTTTGCGATGCGCGCAGCCATTCTGAGGGTTTCAGGCGGCGTGGGCTGTGCTCCTGACATCTTGTACTGCGGATAAAAGCGGGAAAAATGAAGCGGTATGTTCCGGCCCAGATTGTCCGTTATCCATGTGCACATATCGCATATCATTTCAGGATCGTCATTCCCGCCCGGAACGATCAGGTTGGTAATTTCAAAATAGACACCCTCCTTTTTCAACGTTTTCAGGGTATTCAACACTGTATTCAGGTCACCGCCGCAGTATTTCCGGTAATACTCCTGCGAATACCCTTTAAGGTCCACATTCGCTCCGTCAATGTATTTGCATAGCTCCTTCAGAGGTTCCGTATTGATGTATCCGCAGGTTACCCATACGTTGCGCAAACCTTTTTTCCGGGCGTACCGGGCTGTATCGATCATATATTCGTAAAAAACAGAAGGCTCTGAATAGGTATAGGCAATAGAATTGCAGCCCTTTCTCAGGGCCTGTTCAACCGTGTATTCAGGAGACAGGATTACTGCAGGCCTGCCCATGTCAAGGTCGCGCTGTGTTGCTTTTTTATAGGTGAGTTCCACGTCTTCTGGATACGCCTGAGACAGGGTATAGTTCTGACAGAATATGCACCGCAGATTGCATCCTGCTGTAGCAACTGAATACGCCCTGGATGACGGTAAAAAATGGTATAGGGGTTTTTTTTCGATAGGGTCGACATGATACGCGAGCACCCTCCCGTATACGAGCGTCATGAGGGTGCCGTCCACATTGCCTCGAACCCTGCATAGTCCCCGCTCCCCAGGGGCAAGCACACACCTGAAGGGGCAGAGGCCGCACGTAATCCGCCTGTTCCTGAGTTTAGTATAAAACCGGGCTTCCTTCATGGACAGGTTCTTCCGTTCTGCGGCTCTCCTGCTGATACCCCGTATATCATCCCTTTTCACGGCTGCGGGGCCCTGACTGTCCGAAACCGGGCGGGTGACATCCTGCCTGTGTTCAGGCCTGATCCCCTGTTTCAGGTCAGCGAGATATCCTCCGACTATTTCCGCAGCCGCATATGCCGCTTCACACAAGGAACCGCTCGTCATGGTCGCACCTGAAACAGCATCCACATCTTTAAGCTGCTTTGACGTTTTTCCCTTGAAGCTGTCCAGAAAACCACTGCTCCGCACTATTGCTTTATATTCATTTGTATCATGCGAAGAAAGGAGAACACATGCAGCGACAGATCCCTCCGGTGAAAAGACCATACCGAGATTTACCGGTCTGCCTGAATAGGAATATGAGGATCCTGCGTTCGGAGCCACTGAAACGGACTGAACCGCAATGCCTTGGAACTCCCCGTTTGCACCCCTAAGCTCCCAGTGAAGAAAGGGCTCTGTTTTCGCTACAGGCATGAACTGCTCCGGAATCACCTTTTTAAGAAGCCGAGGCATCGGAGGAACGTCCCTGGCTGTAACGGTGTGCTGATCAGATCTTCTTTCATTAATCCCTTCATCCGCGGCTTGGCCGATTTTTTCTCCAATAGCACCGGCTGAATAGCCATCACCGTCCCAAGATATCCCCGTAATAAGCCGGAATACTGCAGCAGCAACCAGCAGAATGATCATACCGATGATATATATATCGGTCTTCATTTCCTTAAGCATCGCGTGCATTCCCCTTCCATGTTCTCAGTACTTCGCAAGATCGGGCAGCCTCTGCATATCGTCCTCTTCGGGAACAGGCAGTTACGGGACATAAGTGACAGAAAAGCCCCGGCCGGACATAGATACATGCACCACACGCGTCCGGCTGCCAGTGCCGTTAAGAAAAAAACAGCAGTATACACAACCGGAGCTACCCTGAAAGAAGAAAATGAAGCGAAAAGACTGAACGGCTCAAACTGCCCCACCTGCCTGAAACCGGCAGCGGTCAGAGTCACTACCGCAGCCAGAAGGATGTACTTGAAATTCAGCAGAACTGAATGGACTTTCCGGGAAAGCCTGATCTGGGGGCCGATCCGTCCCGCCAGCTCTGCGATGATCCCGACAGGACACACATACCCGCAATAGATCCTCCCTGCCGCGGCAGCAGCAGCGATCATTGACAAGGGTATGATATACAGCACCATGCTCCGCCTGAAACCGTGCGTCAGCATATCAATGAAAACTCCGGTGCCCGGAGTGATTTTAAGCCATACGCCGATCACAGCCAAAGACATGACTCCGATCATTAATCTGGCATAACGAATTCCCAGCCCGTAGGCAATCCCCGCTAAGCATATAAAAGCCGTAAAGACACTTCCGTTTTTAAGGACACACTGCTCGACTCCGGACAGGGCTATGTCTCCTGCAGGAACGAACGCTGCTGTCTCCTCCGGAACAGGCTCTATAGCAGGTTCCTGGAACAGGACTGAAATACCACTGCAGTATAGGAAAAAGCCGAGCAGCACTGCCATCATCAGCCCTACCCTCCGCATGTATGTTCTGTATGTATCTCCGGAAAGGGCGGGAATGATCAGAAGCGGCACTATAAAGAGGGACGTTCCTACGAAAAATACGATAAACGCACCGACGGTCAGAAAAATGCCTGAGAACTTCATGCTCTCATACAGCAGCGTTATAAAAGCCGGACAGGGATGTATCCCGGTCACAAGCCCAAGAAGGAACGGACTTGTGTGGATCCTGTGCGTACAGGGATTCAGGAACGCCGGTATCTTCTCGATACCGTAAAGCAGAAAAAGTATCCCTAGGAGTGTATACACAAAGGGATCCAGAACCCGAATGATCCTGCCCGAAACGTGCTCCCCTGCTACTCCGGCAATAATCCCTGCTGCAGCATACCCGACAAATCTTCCGGCCATTATGTTAAGAACCGTATATAATCCCCGGGCCCGGGACAGGCCGCTCGCACCCGCTGCTACGGGAAAAAATATGCTGCAATGCATAATGCAGTAGGCCCCTGCGGTCAGACTTAGGAAAAAAGCATATACAATAAGGTCCATATATCCGTTTTCATTGTAAATTGTATATTTGGCAGTTCAACATCAGCAATTACAGTTGTCATAAGCTGCCCCGTCACTAAATTGTAAACAAAATAGCCCTGTTTTCAAGATAATATGACTTTTTTTTGATTTTTTCCGGTTTTTTTTTGTTAAATTCATAAATATACGGCATATTATTAATGAAAAGGCGGATTATTGTATGAACAGAAATACGGCGTCAGATATACAAAAAACGATTAAAAGCGTCATGAAAGGCAAAATAGACGCATATTCCCGCATTGTACGCGAATACCAGAAGGCAGTGTGGGACATTGTTGCATCCATGCTGTATGACAGGGAATCAACAGAAGACATGGTACAGAAAACGTTTATTCAGGCCTATATCCATCTCGGCCAGTTCGATCTGAAAAGGGATTTCGGCAGATGGATACAAGGGATCGCCAGGAACACTGTTCTTCAGGAGATCCGGAGCAGCAAACGAACACGCACAAAACTCTCAGCCTATCATGAGTACCTGAAGCTCCGGCTTGAGAACGAACATGCTTACACAAGCAGCAGGGAAAAGCTCGTACATGCGCTCCATGTATGCAGAGAGCAGCTTTCCCCTCTTTCTAAGCAAATACTTGACCTTCGGTATACGTATACCGTGAGTTATGAAAACATTGCTGACAAGATCGGACGCACGCTCGACGCCACGAGACAGCTCCTGTGGAGGATCAAGATCAAATTGAAGAAGTGTATTGAAAGAAGATTGGCCGATCATGGAACGGATTGAAAAACTGACATGCAAGTGTACTGACGGCATCATTACAGCCGAGGAACAGACAGAACTAGAAAACCGTATATACGCGGATTCCACCGCACACAGCTCTTATACGCTCTTTTGTGAAATGGAAGTCCAATTGCGCTGTCAGCGTACAGATCTGGACCTTACTAAGCCTATTATGGAACAGATCCGTCAGTCAATATCGGATCGCATCGAAACCGGGGTAATGAAGGAGATTCAAGGCCTTGCGGTTCCCCTTACGAAGGAACAGGCTGTTACAGAGACTGCAGGTTTTTCGCGAAGATGGAGGAATCGGGTGTGGAAAAGCGGCTGGTGGGTGGCGTCACTCGTATTTCATGCCGCCTGCATCCTTATAGCCGCTGTATGGATCCTGTTCAATCCTGAAACGGTGAAAGAAAATTTCAATATTCTGGAAATGAATACGAAGAAAAAAAACACGTTCAACCCTACATCTTTCATGACCCGAGAACCCAGCACCGATTTTCCAAAACTCTCAGCAGATATTTTCATGCCCGAAACACCTGAGATAGATGATAATCTTTCTGTAGAAGAACTGGAAGTCCCTGAAATCGGGCTCAATGAAGCCATCCCTCATCAGTCCGTTGTTTCAACCATAGGCCTTGAGCAGGACGGATGGATGGGGATACCAGATATCAGCCCGGAATACGAACACTTATACAGATTCCGTACAGGACGGAAGAAACGTATGGCGATACTCAGGTTTGACGGGTCGCGTGAAACCGAATCCGCAGTAATGGATTCACTCAAATGGTTTAAAAAACATCAGAGAAATACAGGGGAATGGTCTCTTGCCCGGTACTATCTTGAATGCGCTAAAACCCCCCCCTGCGACCATATTGGCATCGAACAGAAGAACGGCGATGAAAACTGCGCAACCGGGCTTGCTCTTCTCTGTTTCCTCGGTGCGGGCCACACGCCACACGCAGGCAAGTTCCGTCAGCAGGTTGCACAGGGTATATCATATCTCCAGAAACGTCAGGAGACGGACGGAGCGTTCTGCATGACAGGATATCAGCACGCCCTTGCAACCATGGCTGTATGCGAAGCGTACAGCATGACCAAGGATCCGGAATTGAGAGATACAGCCCAGAAGGCAGTAGACACGATCCTTTCCAGGCAGAACATGGGACTCGGGTGGGATTACAATAACCCGTCAGCCCGAAACGATACGTCAGTAACCGGATGGATCACTATGGCGCTGAAATCGGCTGCGTCAGCAGGCCTTGACATCGGAACCGCATTCGAAGGCGTCAGAAACCATCTTGAAAAGGTGACTCCCGGAGTAAAGGGGACTGAAAAGGAACCGGTGCTTGACGGCATGGTAGCGTATACCTACAACAGCGACACAGACAAAGTCTCTACCGGCAATGTCCGTCTGACGGCTGTAGGTATGCTATGCAGAATATTCACTGGGGAGGATACCCGGGAAATGATGCTTAGGGCCCATGCGAACAGGATGCTGGAATACCTTCCCGGAAAATCAAAGGACTTCTATTATATCTACTACGCAACGCTGGCCATGTTCCAGATGGGTGGAGAGTACTGGAAACAGTGGAATGAAGCCCTTAAGAAATACCTGCTTGAAACCCAGCGTAAGGGAGGTTGTGCTCACGGTTCATGGGATCCGTATGGAAGTTACGTACGGAGGGGAGGAAGGATATTCTCAACAGCGATCGGATGCCTTTCTCTTGAAGTATATTACAGATATCTTCCGGTCTCAATGTTGAAATGACCGGATACACCATATTAACCATATTATAAGGAGATATACAATGCCGACTACACAGCAGCACGCGGTAGACTTTGAAAACGAGGATTATGCGCTTGAAGAAGATGCTCTTGAAGTTTCGGATGAGCACTATTCCGACAGAGGAAATCTCATTCACCATACGCCATGGTGGGTAATATCCATCATTTTCCACACCGCCTTTCTCCTGATGGCGGCAATGTGGACAATTTCCGCTGCCCAGGAAAAAGAGGAATTCAGTATATTCGAGATGAACATAAAAAAATTCAAAAAGCCGGAATACGATCCCACTCTGAAACGCGATATCAAGCGGACCCACAAACAGGTCAAGGATGAAGTCGTTGTTGAGAATCCGGTCATCACCAAAGAGGATCTGGAGATAGATGAACTTGAGACGCCTGACAACATGGAGAGGGAGCACAAGGCCAAAGGCCGTCAGGAAGCCATCTCGACCATAGAACTCGGTGGAGAAGGGTGGGTCGGCGTTTTCGGCGTAGGCGGAGGCGGTTCCGGTCGGTACGGCTGGCGTGACGGAGGGGGCAAGCGGCGCGCTATAGGCCGATTCGGAGGCGGTGCAGCAACTGAATCGGCTGTGCTGGCCGCGCTTATGTGGTTCAAAAGGCATCAGGCCGGTGACGGGTCATGGTCAGTCAACAGTTGGTTCAACGAGTGCAAGCTCGCGCCTCCCTGTGAGCATGGCGACCCGAAAATCCGGGATCCCGAGAACTGCGGCACCGGTTTCGGGCTCCTCTGCTTTCTCGGAGCCGGACACACGCACAAAGCGGGCAAGTTCCGCCAGCAGGTCGCTGACGGCCTCTCTTATCTCAAGGGCCATCAGAACGCGAATGGATCGTTCTGCAGGATAGGGTATCAGCATGGCATCGCAACAATGGCTGTAGCTGAGGCATTCGCCATGACCAAATCAGCCCACCTTAAGGATGTGGCGCAGAAAGCCGTTGATTTCTCCCTCGCCCAGCAGAACAAGGACGGGTACCTCGGATGGAACTATCACGGCCCCTGTGCCCGAAACGACACGTCAGTGACTGGATGGCAAACAATGGCCATGAAATCAGCTTCATCAGCAGGCCTTGATGTGGGAAATTCCTTTGAGGGGATCAAAAATCACTTAGAAAAAGTTACACCGCCTTTGAAAGGAGGACCTTCAGAACCTGAGCTTGACGGGTATGTCAAATACACATATAACAGTGATACGGATAAAGTGCATGGGGGAAAGAATTGGCACTCAGGCGGCAATCTCAGGCTGACAGCAATAGGAATGCTCTGCAGGGTCTTTATCGGAGAGGACACCAAGGGAGAAATGCTCAGGGCCCACGGGAATAAAATGCTGACACGTCTTCCCGGCAGGTCAAAGGACTTCTATTATATCTACTACGCAACGCTGGCCATGTTCCAGATGGGAGGAGAGTACTGGAAACAGTGGAATGAAGCCCTTAAGACATGTCTTCTTGAAAGCCAGCGCAAGGGAGGCTGTGCAGACGGTTCATGGGATCCGGTAGGAAGTTACGTCCGGAGAGGAGGGAGAATAATGTCAACTGCGATCGGATGTCTTTCACTCGAAGTATACTACAGATACCTCCCTGTTGCCATGCTGAAGAAATGACCGCATAGGTATCGCTGCCGGACTTACCGGCAGCCTTTGACTTTTGACGGGGCGGACACGCTGGTCCGCCCCTACTGTTTCCTGTACCTTGATCACTTTCCCCTACCTGAAAGGTGAACGCTCATTCGCGGAACATATAAGCCATTCACCTTCTTTCTTCACCCATTCAAGAACGATTTCCTTGGCCTGAATCCCTTCAAATTCAAAACCTTTGGCAGTTGCTGTAAGCACTGTTTCAGCGGTTTCTTTGTCCGGACCGACCGATATGTGGATATCATGGAAACGGATCCTGATATCACGGACTGCTCTGAAAGCGGTGTTCAGCAGTGCGGCGAGGTTGCTTCTGGTCCGCACGGTCCTGCCCGGCTCCTCAAGTCTGATGCAGCAGTCTTTAGTGAATAATCTATCAAGGTCTTCGATTTTTCCCAAAAGCGTATAGGGGCCGTCATCTCTGTCTATGCTTACTGTGCATTCGAGAAGCTCAAGTTTTTTTCTGATGTATTTTCCGTGTTCATCAAAACATATTCACAACATAGTAATACAGCATAACGCCCGAAGCGATCAGCTTCAGCACTGTTGCTACAAAAGTACCCACAAACACACCCCATCCGGCTCTGAAAATATCCCTTCCCTTTTTACCTGCTATGATCTCCCCGGCAACCGCCCCTGCAAAACCGCAGATCAGCATACCCCACGGCGGTATCACGAAAATACCTATAAACATACCTGCTGCCGATCCCCATACTCCCCAGCTTGAACCCCCGTATCTTTTCGCCCCCGCAGCAGGAAGTACGAAATCAAGCATTGTCACAATAGCGGCGATTACCCCCATAATAATCATAAATGTCCATGAAAACGAATTCTTCCTGACCAGTGCAATGATCACAAGAGCACCGTAGCTCAGAGGCGGACCCGGAAGTATGGGGATGATGCAACCGGCAAGCCCGGCCAGGGAAACCGCAAGCCCGATGATAAGAAGGACTATATCCATGCGTCCTGTTACTCCGGCAGTGCCGGTCCGGTAGGATCTATCCTGCGCTTGGACTGGTACAGCTGCACAAAGACCACTTTCAGTATCGATGAAACCGGAACAGCAAGGACCATGCCTATTATTCCAAGAAATTCAACACCTATAAGCAGGGACAGGACAATAATAAGCGGATGGAGTTCAACGCTTTTTCCGAGCACCACAGGATTTATGCATATCATGTCAAGCAACTGGGATACAATGTAGACCAGGGCAACGGATACAACACTGATAAACACCGTTCCCTCCGGCCCGCTTCCTGAAAATAACACAATCAGCAGTGCAGGTGCCGCTCCAACGTAGGGTCCTATAAACGGGATTACATTTGTTACTCCGGCAAATACGCCCATCAGAATGGGATAGGGCCCGTCCACGATCCATAAACCGGCAGCGATCATGCTCCCCACAATGATCGAACGGGTCAGTTCCCCCCTCAGGTACCTTCCTATCTGCCTGTTTATCTCATACTGCAGGACCAGCGTACGTTCAAAATACCTGTTCGGCACAAGCGATATGATGCTTCGGCGGATATTCCGTCCGTCCCGCACCAGAAAGAACGTGATGAGCGGCACAACAGTGATAAGGGAGACAAGCGAACCGAACACACCGAAAAAAACGCCCGGCAGGATCCCGGCGGCCTTTTTCAGCCATCGAGCGTGCAAACCCGTTTTTTCCTGCCCCGGAACCTTCTCCCCTTTCAGGTCCTTGAATCCCAGATTTTCTTCAATGCGTCCGAACCACGTTTCGATCTTCTTCCCGTATACATCCATATTGCTGTGCAGAGCACCTGCCTGGGCCGCGGCGGGCTTCCAGAGCAGCATTACCGCTGCTGACAGGGCGATGGAGAGTGTCAGAAATATAAGCAGCGTTCCCATACCCCTGGCGATCCCCCTGCGCTCCATGGCGTTGACGAACGGATTAAAAAGATACGCGAAAAGGAACGGCAGAATAAAAAGCAGAAGAAGCCCCTTCATCAAATACAGTATACCGAGTACTGCGAACAGGACAAAAACCACCGTAAAAAAAGATGTTCCTGAATCACGATTCATTGCCATCCCCCTTATCTGACCGGGATGTTCCCTGCGCTTCATTCTCCTGCCCGTTATCCGCAGAGGATTCTCGTCTCGGTGCACTGTCAACGAGCCGTGCGTCCGCTGCACGCAGCCGTTTGCCGATGACGCGTGCTACATTAAGAAGCACTCTGGATCCGAGACGGGGGTTCCGTTCGATCAGGTCTAGAAGATCCGGTCGGAAAAGCCCTATAAGGACCGACGGTTCACAAGCCCGTGCGGTAGCTGACCTCCGTTCGTCATCCAGAAGGGAAAGTTCGCCAAAAAAATCGCTTTTTCCAAGGACAGCAATCCGTTCCGGTTTTTCCTCCGATTCCCTGTTCTCAAGAAGAATATCAACACGCCCCCGGGCAATAACGTACATGCCCCCACCAACATCCCCTTCCCGGAACACGCATTCCCCCGGTTCGTATGTGCGCACATGCACAATATGCTCCAGTTCCCTGATATCAGCGGTCTTGAGATCGCTGAAGATAGGTATTTCACCAAGGATTTGCTTCGGATCGTCTGTGCTGTCCTTCCTGCCCGCGAATATACTGCTCCATATACTGTTCATGCTCATGTATCCTTTATACACATCTGCCGAACCCTTTCACCTGCCTCATCCCCTCATACACAGCTACTGCAACGGCGTTTGCCAAATTCAGTGACCGGGTATCACCTGTCATGGGTATCCTGAACACACGGTCGCTGAACGCACGGATAACCTCATCAGGCAGTCCCCCTGTCTCACATCCGAACACGAGGTAATCGCCTGTTTTGAACCGGATATCATACAGGAATCCTGTTCCCCTTCTGGAAAAGAAATACATATTCTCCCGCGGGACAACCAAGCTGATCTCATCAAATGTTTCATGAATGCTCAGATCCAGATGAGGCCAGTAGTCAAGCCCTGCCCGCCGCAAAGCCTTTTCCGTCAATGAAAAACCGAGTTTTCCTGCCAGATGAAGCCTGCACGAAGCAGCAACGCATAGACGTCCGATATTACCTGTGTTCTGCGGAATTTCCGGCTCATACAGCACCACATTGAACAGAGCCGGCTTCTGCCTGTTCATTTCTGTCCGATACTTTTCAGAAAACGGGCCGCATCCGCTTCCGTGCCGACCACTCCCCCTCCGTAATGCATCGGAATCCCGTGCGCAGCTCCGATATCCCTGAACGCAGCGGCAGCCTCATCAGCGGTCATAACATATGTGCCGCTTACCGGAAGCAGCGCAACATCGGCCTGGATATCCTTCATTTCAGGGATTCGGTCCGTGTCTCCGGCATGGTATACTCGGGTTCCTTTGAGAGTAATGATATAGCCGACCCAGTTATTCTCCTTCGGATGAAACTCCTTATTTGTATTATACGCCGGAACTGTTTCGATCCGAATTCCCTGAACAGTATATATGTTTCCGGGCTCCACTGTATGCCATGTTCCGGGCAGATCATCCTTTACAGCATCCAGAGGGGCCGTTATATCGGTATGCGAGTCGGCGCACCGCAGGATATCCTCCTCTGAGCAATGGTCATAATGGCCGTGCGTAATGCAGATTATATCAGCCGGCCTGTCAGGCGCATCTATCCCGAAAGGATCGATGAGAACCGTTTTTTCACCGTCAAGAAAAACACCAGCGTGATTAAGAACACGTATCCATTCAAAACTGCCTTCCATATCCTGCTCCTTACTAAAGAGATGATGCGACGATAAACATCCGGTCATCCCCTTCCCGCTCAATGTAAAAAAGAGCAGCGGAACCTTTACCCTTGGGCTTCAGTTTTTTTGTGATGGATCCGGTCTTGATGAATGAATCCTTGCATTTGACTGAAATATTCCCTATTGAATTCCTTTTAAAATACCTGTTGACATGACGGTAGCTGAAAGGGAATACTTCAAGAACTTCAAAAGCCTTTACCATGGGTGATTCCGTATACTCGTCCGATGTCATATACCTGATGCCGGGTGCGATAACGGAAAGGGAGAGTTCCTTGGCGCATTCACCTGTTAGCCCCCCCTTTACAACAGCAGGATCAGGATCATACATATAGCGTTTCACATCAGAGCCGGCCTGTTCCTCGGCCTGAGGGTTCTGCTCCAGGATCATCTTTTCAGGAAGTATGACCGCCCGTGTGCCCTGTGTATTGAATCTTCCGTAGCAAAGCAGTATCTCCTTGACTTCTCCCCGGAATGATATGATATCAACGGAACACTCTTCCGACTCCCCTATATTGAACAGCGGGGACACTTTAACAATAACATCCGGACTTTTCTTCAGTATGGCATCCACTGTGGAAAGAGGAGGTATATACTCCTCGGGGTCGAACGCCCGCTTTGTTCCCTTTCTGCGCGAAGGATCAAAATGGTATACATCCCCCTCCGGAATATCCGCGGTCGTATCTCCCCTGACAAAGGTACACCCGCTTTGAGGAAAATAGAGCCTGACATTATATTCCGCCATTTTCAGATGAACCGGATCGATATCCTGCGCTGTAACAGAAGCCGTATCCCGTGCCATTCCGATAGTCGTACCGCCTATGCCGCAGCACAGATCGACACACTCCGCCCCTTTAAAGTACTGCTGCGATTTAAACAGGGAAACTTCCTCGGACGTGGACTGCTCAAGGCCCTCTCCTGTGAAAAACATTTCCCGCGCTTTCGAAAACTTTGTCCGGGCAGTATTGCGCTGTTCAAGAAGGCCGGCAATATCTCCTACCTTATCCTCCGGATACCGTTCTTTCAGCTTTTCAACACATTTAACCGGATTATGTATCAGTCCACTGCAGGATGCGAGGAAATGCTGTTCTTCAGAAGCGGCAAGCATATCAATGTCTTGTTCGCTGAGCATAGCGTTCCCCATGCCGTAACAATATAATAAAAGTTTTTTGTCGTTTGCAACGATAAAAAAGTTAATTCTATGGCTTTAAAATTAATTTCAAGCTAAAAGGCAAAAAATTCGTTGCTGCTCAATGGTATTTTCGTTTTTTTCCTTGACATGACCTTATTTTAGGATATAGTATCGTTTATACCATACAAGTAATACGGTTCCGGGTACGTGGAAACAGCCTGTTGCATAAGGAAGGAATAATGGCCAAGACTGTCTTCTTAATGGAATTCAGGGAAAAACACATAAAACAGTTCGAGGCGATTATCGATGAGTCGCCCTTTACACTGGTCGGTACAGCTTCTGAAGGCGAAGAAACCGTGCGCAAGATAAAAGCACTGAAGGAGCTTCCGGAATTAGTTGTAATTACCCTTATGGTGGATCATGGGCTTGACGGAGTGGGAACCGTAAAAAAGATACGGCAGGAGATGCTTGGCGTTAAGATGATACTTTCATACACAATAGACAGCAGAATGCGGCTGGTTGAAGGGCTGAAAGCCGGGGCTATTGAAAGGATAAAGAAACCCTTTGACAACAATGATGTCATCAAGCGTCTTACCAAAGTCCACCTTACCAAAAGCACAGATGCCCAGGGAGGTTTTTTCCGCAACAGCATCCGCCTTGCGAAACCGCTTCCCATTACATTTGCAAAAGCAGGACTTTTTGCAAAAAAACATGACGGCCGGACCCTTGACATTTCAACTGAAGGATGCAGACTGCAGGCTACCATCCCTCTCAAGAGGGGAACCGAATACAAGATCACACTTGACGTGCCGAATCAGGGTAAGTTCAAGGTGCACGGCAAGATCAAGAGTGTTACCCACGACAAGATACACAGCACGTATGAAGCCGGAGTGGAATTCACCCAGATAAACGAGAAGGACAAGGAAAAGCTTAACCTGTATATAATGGACGAAGCGGAAAGGGTGTAGGGACCGGCGGAGCCGGTAAATTCCAAATTTCAAATCCCAATTCACTGCAAATTATAAATTTAGCATTTTAAAATTAGCATTCTTCGGTGTCATTACTCTTAACTAGTTACTTCTTACCACTAACTACTTACTACTTACTTCTTACTCTGTAACAGTATCCAGATCAACCCCGGCAAGCTGTGATAATTCATCGTGAAGCTTCTGTATTCTTTCTGCCGCTGTATCAAGCCCCTTATCCCTGTATTGTTTCAGAACATCCCTCAGGGAACGCCGTTTAGTATCCGCGATAAGGTTGTCAGCGTGACATACGACTTTGCTTTCTAAGGAATGCGGTACACAATCATTTTCTGGAAGGCCCAGCAGAGCTGCTTCCTCTTCAGTAATGCCACCTCCCATATGTGTTCGGATGATCTCTCGTACAGACGGAGGAAGCCCGAGCCTGACAGCTATCTTTTCCCCTTCATACGCGTGGGAAAGGCTGTTCGTGACAGTGCGTCCTATATCGTGCAGCATGCCTCCCGTATACACTGTTTCAGCGTTGCAATCGGGGATATGAGCTGCTATTGCGCGTGCCAGGCCGGCAACAGCTTCACTGTGGCGTACAACCTGTTCCGGGCATTTCAGCTCTTTTAGGACTGCTATGCATTCTGTTCTGTCCATTGTATGATCCTGTATAACACATTAGTTTCTATTCTAACGCTGCTGCCCGTAATTCAAGCAAAAATTGAAAAAAACGGCGATATACATAATTTTTTTTAAAAAAATCCTTTACAAATAAACGTATAATGCTATAATATATATGTTTCTATTAGCAGATACTTTTCTTTATGGGAGAAAGTCATGAGAAAGTTACTTGTACTTTTGATGGTTGGTGTTCTTTCGTTTTCAGCATTCGGCTGCAAGAAAAAAGCAGCAGAAGAGGGTGACAAGCCCGCTGAAGAAACTGAAGAATCTACTGAAAAACCTGCAGAAGAAGCACCAAAATAACAGTTTTTTCAGTACGCTTTTATTGACAAAAAAATAAGGCTGGAAATCTTTTTTTCAGCCTTATTTTTTTGCCCTGTACTGTGCAGAGCGTGTAAAAAGCTGATCCGAAGCGTGAAAATAATCGCGAAAAACAGACGGGCCCGTTTCGACTTCACGCTTGAAAAGGAATACACAGCCGGGATTGTTCTTCAGGGAACTGAAGTGAAAGCGATCCGAGAAGGAAAAATCAGCATAGACGGAAGTTACGCGCGAGTCATCGGCACTGAAGTATATGCCTACGGCATATTCATCGGAGAATATTCCAAAGCACCTGCTGAAACGCATAAAACTGACCGAAGGAGAAAGCTGCTTCTGAGAAAGCATGAAATACTGAAAATCAAAAGCAGCCTCAAGGAAAAGGGCATGACCCTTGTCCCCGTGGCCGTATCCTTCAGTGAACGCAATCTTGTCAAGGTCGAAGTCGCGCTTGCCCGGAGTAAATCGAAGCGGGACAAGCGCGAATCTATAAAAAAACGGGACGCCGAAAGGCACATACGGAACATAATGAGGAACTGAACCGGAATTTTCCGGAAAATATGTGACGGACTGTTTCCCAGATGTACATAATAAGCAGCATACCAGGATACAGCAGTCCGGAAGTGTTCTTTGAAAACCGGGGGTGATTCAGGCTTGACGGGACGGATGAGGTACAGACTGCGGTCTGAGGTTGTCGGGAGGCCTCATTAAACACCCGGCACATATAAATAAATGCTGATAATCAATTAGCACTGGCTGCATAACTAATGCAGCCCGTTCACGTAATGACGCCTGCTAATTACGCTGAACGCCGCAGCAGGCTGGGCTGAACTGTGATTTCCGGAGCAGTCCGGCCGAGAGATTATCCGGGATAGTTTCTGTATATCCTGTTTTTACGGAGATACAGCAGCGAATGAAAAAGTAATAACTATGATCGTAGATGTTTGTGCTGAAACGTTGCCGGACGGGGGTGCAAATCCCCCCACCTCCACCACTTTTTTAAGCAACCGGTCAGAGGTCAGAGGACAGAAGTCAGAAGACAGAGGGTAGGGTTCAGGGATTCTTTTATAGGTCCTATAGGCCCCATTGGTCCTATTCTTTTTCTTTAATTTCAAAAATCACACTTCAAAAATCAAAAATTTAACCTCTCCCTGTCAGTCGTAAATAATGATTGTTACATTGTCCAGATGTGCATCAAGGACAGCGATTGTTGCGACTACGAGGGTAATGTAAAGGATGCTTTCAAAAAAAAGATAGAACGGATCGTAATCGTAATAATGATAATAATACCCTCCGGCCTGTTTTTCAGGCATCGGACGGTCCGCAGGGGATAATACGGACGGAACCGGCATTCCATACATAAACCCGTTCAGGGGATATATGAGTATTGAAAGCATGAGTATGCAGCTGATACCTTTTTTCATAGTCCCTCCGTATTAATAGTATACTTATATTTCACGGAGTTGTCAAATAAAAATGCAAAAAATCGCATCACTGAACAGCATTGTTCCCGCTTCTGATCAGGGCATGTATCATCTCCTCTTCCCTGTCTGTCAGACTGTCAGGTCTGAAATCAATGCCCAGATGCAATGATACCGCTTTTTCCAGCAGAGGAGCAAGCTCTTCGGGTGCAGCACTCCTTCCCAGCTCCTCCTGTACAGAAGTCGCCCTTCGGGAAAAAGGATTAGGCTCGAGCGGCAGCGAACCATGCTGAAGAAAAAAGGTCCTATGCCTTCTCTGCGCGCTTCCGAGTATTTTTTTCTCCCCCACTGTGACATCAAAAGGCGTTATGCTGTCAAAACACACAGGAACCCTGTCCGGGCTGTTTACAGTATTATCGCGTGCCGGAATACCCAGTCCCTTCAGTACGCTGATAAAAGGTGCGTGGATAAATCTGTATGATTCCGCTGTTTTAGAAGGAAGCGGCAACAGTCCGGGCGGACTGATGATCGAGTAGGTCAGCTCCCTGTAGTGGTAAATAGCACCTCCTCCTGTAATTCTCCTTACTGCCGGCACTGTATCAATGGGCTGTACGAACGGCTGTATCTCTTCAGGCTTCTGGAAATACCCCAGAGAAACAGCGGGAGGATCCCATTGGTAGAACCGTAGAACGGGCACTGCAGTACAGAGCCCCAGGGCCTCATCACATGCCATATTGAAAAAAGGGTCTCCGGGCCCGTGTATGATCAGGCGTCCCTGTATGCTCATTTCCGTTGATCCCGCCGATGCAGAGCGGTCAGCCCCGTCAGTCTCCGAACGATATGCCGAGGCTCCGTGCTGTTATTACGGTATCGCAGTCGAGCGGTACGCTTTTCATGCGGCCCACCACTTTGTCAAGAGATACTGTTTTTACATCGGGAGGGTCGAGCGCCACCATAACACCCAGCTCGCCCTTCTCCAGACAGCGCACAGCAGCAGCTCCGAACCTGAGCGACACGAGCCTGTCGAACGTGGTAGGGCATCCTCCCCTCTGCAGATGTCCCAGAACCAGTGATCGTGTCTCCTTGCCCGTTCCTGCCGTTATCTCACGCGCCACATGTTCCGCTATTCCCCCTAAAACAACCTCCCGTCCCACTTCCTTTTTCCCTTTTACTAGCATCCCGCCCCCAATAGGTACAGCTCCTTCCGCAGCAACGACGATCGAAAAATGCCGGCCCGTCTCTTCACGCTGTCTGATCTTCTCACACACCTTTTCGATATCGAACGGAATTTCAGGAATAAGTATAACATCAGCTGTCGCCGATATACCCGCATTCAGCGCGATCCATCCGGCGTACCGCCCCATCACTTCGACCACCATCACCCGTTCATGGCTTTCAGCGGTCGAATGGAGCTTGTCAATAGCCTCAGTAGCGGTACTGACCGCCGTGTCAAAACCGAACGTGACCGTTGTCTCGGGAAGATCATTATCTATTGTCTTGGGAACACAGAGAAGAGGCATCCCTTTTTGCCACAGTTTATGGGCTATCCGTATGGACCCGTCTCCTCCGATAGCGATCAGTGCGTCAAACTGATGCTTATGGAACGCCTCAACAAGCTCATCGGAACGGTCCCGGGGCTCAATGCCCGTACCGGTCTTTACCGGAAACTCAAAAGGGTTTCCCCGGTTGGCCGTACCGAGTATTGTTCCCCCCAGAAAAGTTATGCCGCGAACGGCTTTCCGGTCAAGCCGTACAAGCCCCTCTTCAGGCTCCATGTCAAGAAGCCCCCTGTACCCATACCGTATACCCCAGATTTCCCATCCCAGTTCACATGCTGAAATAGTAGCTGCCCTGATCACGGCATTGAGGCCCGGTGCGTCCCCTCCCCCGGTATTTATTGCGACCTTCATTCAGCCTCCCCCGCTGCATCCTTTAGGTGCTGATAACCGAAATGGGCCATCATATGATCGAGAAGCAGCAGACAGGTGTAATTCTCAGCAACAGGCCATATGCGCGCAACAATGGTGGGGTCCCTTCTGGTAATAGCCGCAAGTTCCGTGTTTTTAAGCGTATACTTGTCAATAGTGTACTGAGGCTTGTCTATTGTAGGTGTAGGCTTTACAGCCAGCCTCACAACAACAGGCTGCCCGGTTGTCAGTCCTCCGGTAATTCCTCCCGCATTGTTCGAATCGAACACCACTCTTCCGTCCTCGTTCCGCATCTGGTCGTTCGACTCGCTTCCTGTCATATCCTTTACGCTGAAACCTGCTCCCACTTCAACCCCCTTGACAGCACCGATACCGAGCATCCTTCCCAGTTCGGCATCCAGTTTGCTGAAGACAGGTTCTCCGACCCCGGGTGGCAGGCCAAGGGCGATCACCTCGACAATTCCTCCTGTCGAATCCCCGGTTGCCGAAACCCTGTTCGTCGCATCAACCATTTCCTGGGCTGCCTGCAGGTCAGGGCAGTTGACAATATGATGGACCCCGTATTCCTTTTCGATCTTCTCCCTGTCATATTCAGGGGTTTTTGAGCGTATATCTTCGATCTCTTTTTCTATCTGCGCAAAGATCCCCATTTTCTCAAGGAACCGCATTTCCGTTGTAATACGTTTCTTTACATATATCTCCTGGTAGAACGGATCGTGGTCCCTGCGCATTTTCTTATACTGTTCTGAAGACGTGTATATGTCCTCAGCATCCATATCCGGGCATGGAATACCTGAAAGTTCCCGTACGAAGCTGAATACCCGTATTCCGAGCCGGGCCAGCACCTTTTTTGCCACATAGCCTGCGGCCACAACAGTGCTTGTGTATCGTCCGCTGAATATACCTGCACCGATGGCGTCATCCGCAGGCCCGTATTTCTGAAAAGAAGCGTATGAAGCATGTCCCGGCCGGGGTGTCCGGTTTGTGTCCTGGTACTGTTTGATATGTATGAAATGGCGGTCAAGGTTGGGAATCAGTATTGCAAGCGGCGTGCCGTTCGTATGAAAAGCATTGCCCGCCCCCTCAACCGTATCCGCTGAATTGATGCCGCTGTATATCACCGGAAGATCCGGCTCCTTGCGCGGCGAGGAGAGCTCGTCCGCGCCGGGTTTGCGGAGAAGCATATCCCCGTAAATCTCCTGCTCCTGTATCAACATACCGGGAGGAACTCCCTGGAGAATAGTGCTAAGCCCCTCCTGATACGAACCCCCTGAAACAGTCACCTGAAAAATACGTCCGAGATGGCACCCAAGCATTATCTGTCTCCTAAAAAGTCCGATCCCGGTCTCTTATGCATAACCGTAAAAAAGCCGCCACTGCACATCAAAGACGCGTAATGGAGGCTCGATCTTTTCGACGTCGGCTTATAATACCACAATAAAACGGTTTGTCAACTGTTTTCTCGCAATATAAATCACAGACGTAGTAGGTGGGTCAGGGTCATTCTAATCATATTGATCCTGCCTACGGCCCTGAGCGAAGCCTTTCGATGCTACTCAAGGTCTGGAGCGCATGGTTTCGAGCGAAGTCGAGAGATCGAAGGGTTGATCCTGTCTAAAATAATTTGTTTAGCCTCCGGCCTCTCCGAGCTGTATGCTCTACGAGCAGGAAGCCAGAGGGCCTACCCTCCGGCCTGTAAGCACTACGGGCTGGAAGCGGCCCCGGAGGGGATTTAGAAATTGGGATTTAGGATTTTCATGAATATGCAATCCACATCACTCTAATACTCCAGCACTCCAGTACTCCAGTACTCCAATCTTTCTATTCCAGCACTCCATTACTCCTCTGCCAACTTGGAGTACTCCCTATGAGCCTCTTGATCCGGTATTATCGTCTTCACATCACATGTGAGTGACGTGTATCCGTGTTCAAGGCCCTTAAAAACCCCAGACCCTACTCCTGCAAGAACTGCAGATCCCAGTGCCCCTGCTGTCTGGCCAAATCCTATTCTGAACTCAAGCCCGGTTACATCTGCCAGTATTTGCGGCCAGACAGGACTCTCTGCGGGCCCGCCTACCATGGTTATGTTAGAAGCCTGTATGCCTGCCTCTGCCAGATCTTCAATCTTCCTTCTCATCAGGAATGCAGCTCCTTCCATAACCGCGCGGCTGATATTCTCCCTTGAATATGTATCTTTCAGCACATGTCCCTGTTCAAGAGCTTTATTAGTATCACCCTCCAGACTCAGAATAAGCCCTCCTGCTCCGAGTTGGGCTTTTTCCGCCATAGAGCTGAATACAAAATACTTATCGTGTGCTTCCTCTACATCATCTATAATTATTTCATCAATATATCGGTCTATAGCAACACCGATACCTGTAAAAGAAAACATGGTTCCCCATGGCCCGTCCGGACTGAGGAACGGATCTATAAGCAGGTTCTGGGAAATGGCACGATCCCGGTCCATAACAGGAAAAAACCCGACCCATGAAGTTCCGCACGACATGAGGAGATCCCCCGGTTCAACCGATCCGGTTCCCCGTGCTGCACAGGGATGGTCAAACGCTCCGAGTACTGTCAGAGTATCCGTATCAAGCCCTGTATCCTGCGCCGCCTGTTTTGTAAGCGGCCCAAGCACAGTGCCGGACTGGCTGAGGGGAGAGAGCTGTTCCTCATCAATACCGAGCATTTTCAGGAAGGGTTCGTAAAACTCCCTTTTCATCTGGTCCTGCAGAAAAAACGTGGTTGCTGTAGAATAATCCATACCCCATTTCCCCGTAAGCTTATACAGGATATAATCGGAATTCATGCATATATGGGATGCTTTCCTGTATGCATCCGGCTGTTCCTTCCTGAACCATGCGAGATGTGCCAGGGGGAATGTTCCTGAAAAAGGCCAGCCTACCACAGGATACACTCCCTTCGCGTCAAGTCCGGGCATGTACTCCTCTATCCGTTCTTTCACACGTGTGTCCATCCAGTTAATAATAGGAGTAAGCGGCTCCCCGTCAGCTCCTGCAAGCAGTGTATTGCCGCTTGCTGCTGCCATGCTCAGAGCTCGCACCTGTGAACCTTCAGGAACCTTTTCAGCTAATATCCGTATCAGCGCACACACATTGCTGTAATGTTTCTCAGCAGAAACCTCCACATAGCCCGGTTCCGGCCTTGTAATACAGGTTGAGACCTTATCCTGTGCGATGATATCCCCTGAAGCGGATATAAGGACACCTTTGAGAGCACTCGTGCCCAGGTCTAGGCCGATGAGCAGATCCTTCATATAGTACCTTTCAGCATAACCCTTTTGTTCTTCTGATTTAAGAACAAGGAACACCGATTAGCGATTTCAGATCTGTTTTTCACTTCTAAAATCCCTCCGGGGCCGCTTCCAGCCCGTAGTGCTTACAGGCCGGAGGGTAGGCCCTCTGGCTTCCTGCTCGTAGAGCATACAGCTCGGAGAGGCCGGAGGCTTCAATCGTTAATCCTTGTTCGATATTCCGTTTTGTCACTCTTTACTTTTTACTCTTTAACTCTTCTACTTTAATCCTCGGGGATTGTGACTATATAACAACCATCTTCAGTCCCATCAGTTGGGCAAAATCCTTAAGTTCTTCGACCGCAGCTCCATACACAAACGCAGAATGATGCGTGCCGCCCTCCATACTGTATTTCTGAAGGAAATCCTCAAGCTGCAGCTCCGGCCTGAACCATCCGTGCACAGTACCTTCCATCCGGTCTTCCCTTTCAACCTCCTCCATTGAGCCGGGAGCACAGATAAGAGTAAACTCATCATTTTTTACCGGTGCAATATCAACGAATACCCCTTTCCCCGGCTTCAGCCTTCCTACTGCCACTACCGGATCAGCAGCATCTGTCCAGGGAAACGGTTTGACAATGAGCCGGGGTTTTCCTTCAACAAGGTCGGGGTTAATCTCGCCCATATGGCTTAAAAAGACCGTGCCGTTTTTCCAGTCCGGGCAGAACATTTCTGTAAACGTGGTTTCCGTGAATTGTCCCATAAGTTTACCAATGAATGATGCCGTAAGCACATCCCCTTCACCTGCATATCCGATTCCCCGAGCCATTCCTTTGCTTGCCTCAAGAAACGGCACTACCCCAAGTCCGGATGAACTATCCACTGAAAGGAAATTCATAGAAAAAGCAGACAGCTCTTTCTCCTTGATCCAGCTCCGCACACCAAGACCTGTACGCACTGAAAGAAGACGATCTTCCTGATCAAGATCTCCGGTTTCAAACCGTTCAAGGTCAGCTGATATTTCAGCCTCTACTGCAGGATCATTAGGTTCAGGTATAAGTGAAGCGATCTCATCCGGGTCTGCTGTAATTACCTCAATACCGAATTTACTTTTCAGGATATCAAAGTCAACCTGAAAATCCCCCATCCCCTTGAACTGGCTACCTATAAGACCGACCTTGATCTTTTTATTACTACTCTTTAATCCGGGGTCTAAAGACCCCCTCCGGGGCGTAAGCCCCTCTGAGCCGGAGGCCGGGCTACCGATTTTTTCCAAAGTACATCCGATCCGGGAGACTGCACGGTCAATTACGTCCGATTCCTTGTAGTGTCCTGCCTCTATTACAAACGGTTTCCCCTTCCGCTTAAGCAGATTGCACATATCCATCACTCCATGTATACCATGGTTGTACATGATCCTGTCCGGATTAGTCCGAGGTGAAAACTCATAATCGGGAGTTGTATCCAGCACGATAAGAGGAAGGTCTGTCTGCGCAAGGATGTCTGCACACTCGAGTGAGGGAGAGTAAGCCAGATGAAGGGTCACTATTGCATCTGCGTTTTCTTCTTCAAACAGGGAGACAGCATCTGCAAATTCTGATTTTAAACGGCATATGTCTGCAGTGATCACCTCAACACCTCTACCTGACAACTCAGAAGCAATTGTATCGTAAAATACTGCAACCTCTTTACGCCGTTCAGGCATAGCATTGTCATACAGCTCCAGGTACAGGCCTAATAAACCGATTTTTGTGTTACTCATTTATTATTCTCCGAACAAAAATTTACCACCAAGGCACTAAGGCACAAAGAAAGGTTAGAATTATTAAACCTTTTGAATGAAAAAGAGGTCCTGAAAGGATATCCTTTAATGCATCGGGTACGTCCCCGTATATACCGGAAAGGACCTTCTTCCACCGTTCTTTCTGGTTTTCATCCATTAAAAGAGGCACAAAACCGAGTTTGAGATATGTTTTTAAGGCAGGGATCCTGAAATCATCAGTTCTGAGAAGGGCCTGTGTTCTCCCTTGTTCTCGTATACAGTGAAGTGCGGCATAACTGACTATGCCCCCGAGACCTTTGCCCCTGTGTTCATTCAGGCATCCCACATAATGAAGATATCCATACTCTTTTCCATATTTGGGCATATGCCATGCAGATGCTGTTGCTACCGGCATTGAATTATATGTTATAAAAAAGACCCTTTCCGGCCTGAATGCGCTATCCTGTCTCATGACCGAATCGAACGGCCCGGGATTCGCCTCTTCTCCAAAAGACTCCCCGATAATATGTTCCCATGCGACAGCATCCCCGGGAAGATAGGTCCGTATATCATACCCGTCAGGCAGTTCGATTCCCGGAAGATCCTCAAGAGTATCCCGTACCATTGCAAGCTGAGGAGCCTGTTGTTGTCTATCTCCCATGTCCATCTTTTCTTTCTGTCCTCTGTCCTCCAAAACTTTTTACTGCTTACTACTTACTAATTACTACTTACTGATGATTCAGCTCAGCTGAATCATCTCGGTGCATCACCAAAGTCCGGCACATCCAGTATCTCACCATCCTTCAGAGCCGACTTATGCGCCATAATGCCCATTACCATATACCGGACAGCTTCCCAGATATTAACTTCGGGCTGCCGGTCTTCTGCTACTGCAGATACGAATTCATGGACAAGATACGCATGGGATCCTCCGTGACCGCCCAGAAAGTCCTTACGTTCCTGCTCACTCAGTTGGGAAGCATCCACACCAACGTGACGCTCTTTACTGAAAGCCTTTTCTACCTCTTCAGGAAGAGGATCGCGCATGTTCTCCATACTGACTTCCTCGTTGTTCCATTTGTCCCGCCATATATCATTTTCAAATGACCCTTCATTTCCATACACACGAAAGATCTCCCTTCCTTCATGTCCGATCTCCCTGTACTCGCAGATACGCACATGCGCATCATTTGACATTTTAAACAGGGCTGTCTCATTCGCGGGTGCGTCCCCATGCCACTCCTTGCGTGCTTTACTGAAATAGGCAAAACCGCTTACCTTGACAGCATGGGCATTCATCACGCACACAGGCCCTGCAGTCGAATGGGTCGGGTAGTGCATGGGCCCGCCCAGAACGTTGCGCGCTGAATATTCCTTTGACTTTTCCTGCCATTGCCTGCCGCTCCTGGAACCCTCACGGTGTTTCTTCACTTCCCTCAGCCCGTGATCAACATCATGGAAATATTCCCCTTCAGCATACATAAAATCACCGAATGCACCCTCGTCCGCCTTTCGGCGGCAGAACATCGCCTGAGGACGGTAATACGTGGTCTCGCCGAGCATATAACGATATCCTGTTTTTTTACATGTTTCTATAAGCTTTCCGCACCAGTCAAGAATTTCGTCCCCGTCCGGCACACACATGATCGGTACTGCACTGTACACATGCTTCCCGTGCTCCATAGCCTGTATGCACTGGGGTGCGTGAAGCCACGGCTGAGTGATAATGGCAAGCGCATCCAGATCAGCCTCGCATATATCATCCAGTTCTTCGAATATACAGTCATTATCAAGCTTATCCTGAAAAGAAGGATGTTCGACCCACCTTTTCAGCCTGTCAGGTTCCTGATCGCACAAGCCGATCCGATCAACAAGCGGATGGCTTTTAAACAGAGGAGCGAAACTCGAACCGAACGCACCAAGCCCTACAAGACCGAGACTGATTCCCATGACGTTTCTCCAAAAATCAGCACAAATAAAATTAGACAGGATCACATGATCTACATGAGATACAAAAACTTCTAAAATCTAAAACATGTCCTCCGACTCGTTCGGGGGATTGTTAATCGGTGTTCGATATTCACTTTTTAACTCTTTAACTTCTAACTACTTACTTCTCACTACTAACTGCTTACTAATTACTTCCTTAGTGGCTACTTTCTCGGAAAACTCCCTTCAGGGTTTCCGCACACTTCATGCAGAAGCGTCATAAATCTGCACAGATTATCAAACGTAACAAAAGGCTGCAAACCGTGATCGCCATTCGGGAAATATCCTCCTTTTTCAAGAAGAGGCGGCACCTTGCTCATTATCTCAGGCTCTATTGTATCTTCATTGCCTTCATTAACTGTTTCTTTTTCCAGCCATCCCATGAGGACAAACTCAGGCAGTGCCTTTCTCATGCCGAACAGGTCATTATTCCCCTTTGCCTCAAAAGGAAACAGCCCGTTAACTTTGAACGAAGCAAGGAGAGGAACCAGCTCATTCACATTACCGTCAGAGTCAACGATTACAAGATCCACTCCCTGTTCATGCGCAAACCCGGCAACTTCTCTGTAGAGATTGCCCCCGAATTCATCGAAATGTCCGGGCGAAACCATCATACCATGGTTTCCGCATATATCCTCCCACAGCTGCACCACCTCCGGCTTAAGCCGCTCGACCAAAGGAAACACATATTCGCGGGACATTTCCACATACCAGGTAATTATATCATGCACAAGTTCAGGATCATCATATAAAGCCATGCAGAATGCTTCAGGCCCCATAAGGCTTCGGACATTTCCGAGTGTCCCGCCTGCATTTACGGTAAGGGGCCGGTCCCTGTCATCAAACCTTCTGCAGTTCTGTTCAATTTCATCCTTCGCCATTTTTCCGGCAGGTGTCATCCGTTCCTTATAAAACTCCCACGATTCCCTGTCCCTTACGGGGTATATAATGAAATCAGGCATAGAGTATGTAGCATCGTTATCAATAACCTGCCGCGTAACAGAACCGTTTTCAGACTCAATGATTTCATATTCCCCTTCAACGCGCGTCTCAGTCCTGAACCCCTGCATATCTTTTTTTATATTAAAATCAAGAGTGATCGGATCTGTTGTTCCCCAGTATTGTTTCCATGATTCAACATCAGATCTGCTCCCTGGCGCCCCGAATCCTCCCACATGTGCAGGCATGCCTGTTTCTACAAGCCGCCTGTGTGTTTTTCCCATACATCCCCTGCTCATGCCAGGTGCTCCTGGAAACCCGAATATCGGTATGTAATCAGGTTCCTCAAAATTTACAACAGCCTTAAACCGCTCAAGATCATTCACGTCGTCTTCCTTACGTCACAGTAAACAGAGGTCAGAAAACAGGACACATCATACAATACACAACAATTGCAAATCGTAAATTGCAAATCATATTCACTCTTCCACCTCTTTTAACTCTTAACCTGCAACTAAATACTAATTCACTAAATACTAAATACTTCCTCCATACCCAGCCTTAGCAAACATCCCTGCCGCATTTCTATAAAACACATCCTCTATATCATCTGCTGTAAGCCCTGTATTCTCCGCTGCCCTTCTGAACGCGTCTATCTCCTCATACATGAAAAACGTCAGATGTTCAGCCTCCTCACCTTCAGCCTCTCTCATATGTATGTCGTCTGACACATCACCGTAAAGCCCTTCAGGCACTATGTTGATATACACACCGTTTTCACATATCCGTTTCATGCGCATCCTGAGGATCGGCATATCGCTCCCGAATAGGATCCTCTTAGGCCCGACTGTTTTGATAGCCTGTTCAAAAACCCATTCGTTAGTATTTGCTGAAATATCAAACATCAGATGTTCAGTATTTTCCAGAGCATCAAACGCGTCCCCGACATCCTCATTACAGTAGGCCCTGCCAACATGCGCTACAACACACTGCAGGTTCGGATATTTCCTGTCAATCTCCAGAAGCTGTTCAATATTTTTTGTATCCCTGAGCCGTTTATCACGTGGTATATGAAGCATCATGATCCATGTGTGCGCATCCATCACTTCAAGCTGGTGATGAGGGAAGAAATCAAATATTGTTATCTCATCTGCCGGTATGCTGCTGTCTGCTGCAGTAAGGTAGCTCTTGGCTCCGATAAACCCGCCTTCAATAATTCTCTTTTCAAACTCTCTCCTATCCCATCGGGGAAGGGAGAATATCAGAGCAGGAACACCGCGAGTGTGTGAGCATCCGCTCACGTACCTGTTGAGCTCATCCATTTTTATGGAAAGAGTAGGAAACATAAGAGGTGTGACCTTCTTGTCCGGAAACATGAGACGATATGTTTCAAAAAGGTCCTCTATCGGATTCTCCTCAGCCACGCGTGACGGCCATGACACTGTTTTTTCTTTTGCATCTTCAGGTCGTTGATATAGTTCCTTTTTCCCAACATGCGTATGGATATCTATCAGCTTTGAGGGAAGAAAACCCCTGAGCCGTTCTTCATAGAACCGTCTATCTGCATCCTTCACTTCAAACAAAGCCATTCCTGTTCCTTTTCTCTTCTCTTCTTTCTTTTATCCTGTCAATCCTGTTATCCTGTCTAATCTTCTTTTCTCTTCCCTTCTGTCTTAACTCTTAACTTGTAACTTGTAACTCTTAACTAACTTAGTGCCTTCGTGGTTTATCTTTTCCTTTGTGGCAGATCTCAGTCCTTCAGGTTATACTTCTTTACAGCTTCTTCAGGGGGCATATCCTTTTTGACTACATCACAAAGGGCCCGCTGAAAGGCACCCGGATCCGGTACCTGAATAGCATTCCTGCCGAAAACAACACCGCCTCCGCCGTCAGCTATTTCATCTGCTGCCAGCTTAAGTGCTTCAAGCTGAGTGGGAAGTTTTTCTGCACCAAGCCCGAATATAGGTACAGGGCAGTTTTCAGTTACTGTTTTGAAATCATGTGTAAAAAATGTCTTTATACAGTCAGCCCCGAGTTCTGCTATAATACGCACAGAGTTAAATACTTTATTGTGCATCTCTTCAGGGGTCAGGCTGTCCGGATCTGCAGGAAAATATTCGCCTATAACAGGAAGCCCTAAATTCTTTGACCTGGCACACAAATCGCGAAACACTTCCACATTATGTGCATCAGTTGCTTCACTTCCTGTTTCAAGGGTAAGAGATATAAGTGCCACATCTGCCCCGAGCCGTAATGCCTCTTCCGGACTGAAGGCAGGCACGGTCTTGGCCTCTGTATACTTCCATTTAAAACAGTATACAGTACTCCAATTAAGACGGCCAACTGCCATGGGTGCACCTTTGTAATTAAATGCATCCTTACAATACGGGATCATTGCCGGTGACATGAGTATTCCGTCGACACACGGGTCAACTTTTGCAGACGTTTCCTTAAGGTCTCTCATCCCCTTTTGAGGACCGTCAAATATACCATGGTCCATTGCAATAATAACGGACCGCTCATTTCGGTTGAATAGCCGTTCATATCGTACGTTAGACATCTTTTTTCTCCTTAACGGTAACCCATATGTTTTGCTCCGCAGACTCTCGGGTCTTTTCGATAAGATGCTGGATATATATGCCCTGGTCAAGTCCTGGGTCTCCGGGCCTCCCTTGTCCTATGTCTGAAAGGAAATTGTAAAGGCATGCCATATGTGACCGAATCCAGCCGATCGAAAACTTCGGGCCGGGGAATCCGGCAGGTCCAGGATACCGCTGTCCTGTATCTATACGGGTCCACCCACGTCTTCCCCCTACAGGAGCAGCCTGTGCAGCAGTATCGTATGCTTCAAGGTGGTGAGGATCCATGCTGTTATACCTGAGTCCGCCCTTTGAACCATGAATCTCGTATCTGAGTTCATCCTCTGTACCAGTCGCTGTTTTTGTAGCTTCAATAAAGCCTAATGAACCATTTTTCATTTTAGCAAGGAGCATTACACAATCCTCTGCATCCACCTCAACCATTGTGTTAGGATCTTTTAACGAGGGGCGTTCAGCATATGCGATTTTTGACGATGCACAGATCTGTTCATAATCTCCAAGAAAATAGTGGATAAGGTCCATGATATGCGAAGCAAGATCTGCAATTACCCCGCCTCCCGCTTTCCCGGAAAGTTTCCATTTAAGAGGTGCTTTCGGATCAGCACTTCCTGCATGCAGATATGAAGCCCTGAATTCAAGCACCTCTCCGAGAAATCCCTCGTCTATCATCTGCCTGGCCCGTATCATAGCAGGGAAAAAACGATTTTGAAGCGTCATCTGAGCAGTTCCTGTATACCCTTCCAGTGATCTTCGTATCTCTTCAGCTTCATCCATATCACAAACCAGCGGTTTGTCGCAATAGATATGCTTATTGTTCTCTATTGCAGACAGGAGTTCCTCCTTGTGCAGGTTATTGGGAGTGCATATATTGACTATATCGATATCCGGATTTTCAGTAATCTCCCTGAAATCGGTTACCCCATGATCTGCACCGATCTGCTCTTTCCCTTTTTGAGCTGTCTCGTCCCGTGAGGTGCATATATGGGTAACACGTGCATTACAGGGAACAGGATCATAAAAAAGCGGAAGATTGACATAACCGTATGCATGTACTTTACCGATAAACCCGAACCCGATTATTCCGGTATTATAAACTTCCATCTCGATCCTCTCGCAGTAAGTAAATCCCAATCAACAAATCACAAGCTCCAAACAATAGAAATAACCACCAAGGCACTAAGACACAAAGAAAGTTAGAATTATTAAATCATTTGCAAATATTTTTCTTTTCTTTTCCACTAGACCTATTCTTTCTTACTTATCTCGCATCCTGTCCTCAATCCATACCCTTGACCGTCAGCTTGCGCACCAGCACCGCTTTCCTCTGCTTTCCCTGCGCATCCTTATGATTAAAATGAGTATATGCAAACAGCAGCTGCTCCGGACTCAATGGCAGCATAGCTGTATAACCATCAGTAACTCTGTTGGAGAGTTTCTTTTTAAGCATACAAACAGGCTTGGTCCATTCGCGGCCTTGTCCATTGAGTGAAAAGGAAAACCAAATTCCAGGCCTACCATAGGAAAGTACCATTATGCCGCACTTCAGACGAATGATACAAGGCATGACACCAAAATCTCCAAGTTGATTTAGATCAGTCGGTTTTTCCCACGTATGTCCCTTGTCTTTGGAGAATGTAATCATCATCGACTTCTGTTTCTGGTCTGCCCGTCTGATCACACATACCAATTCACCGCTTGCATTTTCTGCAAGCATCGATTCTGTCAGGGCATCTCCGCCCTTAGAGTCGAGAGCGATTGTTGACCGACGTTTCCAGCTTCGGCCGTTGTCCTTCGACACCATGCAGGTTACGCCCCATTGCTTTGGTACGGAGCCATCCGGTTGAAGGTAGCTCGTGCGGTAATCCGCATAGATTAGTTCATTGCCGACTTTCAAAGGGGGACGCTCAAAAACGGTTCGAGCAATAAGGTTACTCGCCTTGCCCTTCTTTCGGACCCATATCAAAGCGTTATTCTTGTCGTATAGAAACATGTCCTTGCGCCACCCATTGTATTGCGGGACCCAGCGTGCTCCTTCTATGTTTGCAAAAAATGTCTGCAAAGCCAACGGGCATTCTGCAAGCCGATAAAACGTAAACCACGAATAAGAGTAGAACTTTCCCGCCGATTTTGGGAGGGTAAGTTTTGCAGTCCTTATATTTAGCGGCTTGGCCATGGGTATGCATATAAAGTGTCTTTTGAACACCGGATAAGTCATGCCTGTCGGGGGCAGGCCTTTGGTCTTAAACTTTGTCCAGGTAGTGCCTTTGTCATGCGAAATGTATGTCGGCATCGGTGTTCCGTATGCTTCAACGGCATCTGCTCCTGCATGAAAGCGGATTAATATTTTATCGCCCGGGTATTCGGAGATGCCTACAAATTGGAAGTAGCCCCACCGTTTTTCACCAACCTTTGACATGCTAACAACCACGGGTTCGTCTAAAGTTACCTGGATTCCCTTCCCTAGATCATATTGCACGGTTTTCCTTTCCTCTGCCAAAGAACAAGGCATCCCGGCCAAGAATAAAATAAACAGAATTGACACAATATGCGACAGTTTAGTGATCATACAGATTTCCTTCTTTAATGCCCAAAATGCTCTTCCGTTTCCCCAATTGCCTCATCAATAATATCCATACACTTTGCTGCAGTATCAAGGTCCATTACAATGGGAGGGCTCATCCTGAGTATATGTCCGGCCGGGATCCATGCAAGTCCCTTTTGGAAAGCTTTCTGATAGACCATAACACCAGCCTCATTAAACGGTTCTTTGGTATCCCTGTCTTTTACCAGTTCCACTCCCATCAGACACCCTTTACACCGGACATCTCCTATAATGGGATGGTCCTGTTTCATTTTTTCGAGCCTGGATATAAAATATTCCTCAAGTTTCTGAGCATGTTCAAGCAGCCCTTCCTCCTGAATAACTTCAATCGAAGCGAGTGCTGCTGCACAGGCCATTGGATTCCCCCCATAGCTTGTTGAAGCACTTATCTGCTCTACTGCTGCTCCGTATTCACTTTTTACTACCATGGCTGTAACAGGAAACCCGTTGCCGAAACCTTTGCCCAGAGTCACTATATCAGGAACTGTGTTCCAGTGCTCCATGGCCAGGAATGTACCTGTACGTCCTATACTCGTCAGAACCTCATCCGCAAACAGAAGGATGCCTTGTTGTTCACACCATTTCTTCAGTTTCGGGAAAAAATCATCCGGAGGAAACACGGAACCGGCCCACCCCTGTATCGGCTCAAGCACAATAGCTGCAACCCGGCCTGTGGTTGCTTCGACAAGGAACTCATTATAAAAATCAATATAACCATCTGTATCGATCGAGCCGTCCTCTTTTTTAAAAAGAGGCCTGTAGGGATTGGGACGGGGAACCATGTAAAAACCGGGAGCCCGTGTTGCCCCGTAACAGGGCTTCATCCTGGCAAGACTGACTGCATGTCCGGTCTTTCCATGAAAATCAGCATAGCAGGAAAGGAACTCATGCTTGCCTGTGGCAGCTCTGCACACTCTGAGCCCTGCTTCTACTGCAGTAGTGCCGCTGTCATACAGCTGAACATTGTCCAGCCCTTCAGGCATTATTTCCTTGATTTTTTCAAGCAGCTTCACTTTGACAGGGGTTGTGAAATCATGACAGTTCATAAGAGTAGATGCAGCGTCTCTGACCGCTTCAGATACTTTTGGATGACAGTGCCCGAGATTAGTCACGTATATACCTGAGGAAAAATCAAGATATCTGTTCCCATCAACATCTGTCAGGGTGCATCCTTCACCTTTTTCAAACACCACAGGAAAAAGGAGAACCTGTCCTGAATACCCCTTCATGATCTGTGCAGCTTTAGCATGCATCTCTTTTGATTTCGGACCGGGAACTTCATCAGTAATTATACGCGGCATTTCATTTAGATCTACACATGCCCAGGATAGGGAACTGCTCATGGTGTAACCTCCCTGACCTCAGTCATTTTTTTAAATGTTTTAACAAGGGATCTGTCTAATCCCCTGGTTGTTATCCATACATCAAAATCCCCAATAGTGCCGTAAGCCACATGCCCTTCAGCTTCCACCTTTGTATGATCCGCAAGGAGGATACAGCGTCTTCCCTGCTTAATCATCATCTTTGTTATCTGTGCTTCAGATGGATTGTTGACGAGGCATCTTCCGTCACTGCTCACTCCGTCAGCTCCGATAAAAACTATATCAAAAGTCAAGAATTCAAGCATCTGTTCAGTCAGGCTCCCTCCAAGGCTGTGTAATTCACGGCTGTATCTCCCGCCAAGAACATGAACGTCAATACGTGGATTCCGGCTCAGCTCATCCAGCATGGCAACTGAGTTGGTATACACAGTAAGAGGATTAATTCCATTCAAGTTTGCCGCAAGGTGATAATTTGTGGAGCCATCGCTTATCATAATCGTATCCCCTTTACTCACTTCTTCTGCTGCTTTTCTGCCGATGGCCTGTTTGAGTTTGAAATTAAGGCTGACCCTGTTGATATATGCATATTCAAATGCAGCCCGATCAACTGCCACACAGCCTCCATGGGTGCGGAGTATTGATCCTTCCTTTTCAAGCTTTGAAAGGTCTCTCCGTATGGTAAGGGGTGTCACGCCGAACATCTCAGAGAGGCTATCAACAGAAAGCTCTTTTTTCATGGCTCTGAGCCGTTTTACTATTTCCTGCTGTCTCTGTTCAGGTTTCATATGAGAAATTCCTGCTTATCATTATGGTCTTTTATTTTGATCATTTTAATCATTTTCAAAACAATGTCAAGAAAAAAATAAATTAATTATTTGACATTGATATAACAATATATAATACAGTGTTGATAGACGCAAATTATAAGGAAAACTACAATGAAGCTTATACTGCTCGGAAGCGGCGCTGTCCGCCCGGATCTCGATCATTGGGGGCCCGCACAGGTTGTGCAGGTCGGTGGACAGAATCTGCTGTTCGACTGCGGCCGGGGCACATCGATGCGTTGTGTTCAGGCAGGAATACCCCTCCCGTCTATTCAACGCGTTTTTTTCACACACCACCACTTCGACCACAATTGCGACTTCCCCTACCTGTTTTTGGCTTCATGGACGCTCGGACGGGATACCCCGATGGAGGTTATCGGTCCCCGGGGTACGGAAGCGTTCTGCAGCGCGCTCTTCACGCAGGCATACCGGGAAGACATCGAGACCAGGCGCGGACATCCGATTTTCTCGGCACAAGGAGAGAAATGGATTGCACGGGACGTGACTGAAAAAGAGTTCTGCCTGCAGGACGAGGCATACGCGGTCCGGATGATACACGTGAAGCATAATCACCCGGTCCTGGACAACCTCGCGTTCCGGATCGAGTCCAAAGGCATATCCGCGGTGATCGTGGGCGATACGACCCTGTGCCCCGAACTGATGGAATTCGCCGAAGGTGCAGACCTGCTGGTGCACGAATGCTCGTTTCCAACCGCCATGATTGAGAAAGAACACTGGGAAGAGTTCCACACGAGTCCCCGCGAACTCGGGAAATGGGCAAAGGAACGCGGAGTAAAGCAATTGCTCCTCAAGCACTTCTGCCTCCGGCCGGGAGTTGTAGAGCTTGATGTTTTGGTGGACGAAGTCCGTGAAACATTCGGGGATGAGGGCCTTATTGTAGGCAGGGATCTGCTGACCGTTGAACTATAAAAGCATTGACCGGGGCCGTAGGCAGGATCAACAGGATTTTTTTTAAGAAAAAAAGAAAGAAATAAAAAAACATGAGGACCTGAAAATGCAAACGGTAATCATGATTTCCACATCTCTCCGTCTTCTTTGTTTTATATCCTGTAGATCCTGTGATCCTGTCCATGCTTTTTCTTTTCTGTTCTATTATCCTGTCAATCCTGCCTACGGTCCCGGCCGGTAAGCTGGCTTGCCGTGTCGGGATGATCCTGTCTAAAATATTTGTTTCGAATTGCTGTTATCTCCGGAAAACAGATGATAGCAGTCTGCTGACCTTCCTTGCACAACGGATCAAGCAGCCTTTTTTATGTATCCGAAAAAGAAGGTATACGGCAGCATAACGTATGCTGTACGGCCGTAACGACACAGCTTTCCGGATAGCCTGAAAAGCCTCGTCATATTCAGAACGGCCGAAATGGTAATAATACTTCCGGTAATAGACAAAAGCGTCCTTTTTCCTTTTAAAACCTGCGGAAATTGTATCCTGTGAATACAGCTTATCAGTGATAAAAAGCCGGTCTGAGAAAAACCTGACCTGATTAGTAAAATTCTTCTGATGTATCCTTACCTTTATCAGGACAGTATCCAGATACGCAAGTGCATAATGCTCTGATATGCGTATCCACATATCGTGATCATCACACCCGTTTCTGATATGTTCATCAAATACACCCGCAGTATCGAAACAGTGCCGGTACACCAGAGCGCTGCTTGGGACAATAAAACTGCTCCATACCAGATCCCTGTATACCTTCTCATTCGTCTTTCTGTTTCTCAGCCGGTTATCTTTCGAATACCTCCTCATCTCCCGCGCACCGCGTTCAGCATCTCCGAACATTTCGTAATTCGTATAGCATAATCCCGCATTCCTTTCCCTGTGTTCCGGCCTGTTCAGAAATATCATCTGTTTTTCAAGCTTTTCAGGCAGCCATACGTCATCCTGGTCCAGGAAAGCTATGTATTCACCGCTCGAAGCCTCTATCCCCGTATTCCGTGCAGCAGGTATGCCCCGGTTCTCCCGGTGTTCGATCAGTATCACGGATTCGCCGTCAGCATATTCCGACAGGATCCTGTTTGAACCATCGGCCGAACCGTCATCAACACAAATGAGCTCCCACTGCGTATACGTCTGGGCCCTGACGCTCTCAACCGCCTCCCTGAGGTACTGTTCACCGTTATACACGGGTATGATAACGCTTACTTTATCTTTATTCATTGTAAATTATAAAATTAGCATTTTTAAATTATCATTGAAAACCGAATCAAAATTCAAAAAAAAAAGACAAGACAAAAAATAATGGACAGGATCACTCCGATACAATAAAAGCATTGACCGGGGCCGTAGGCAGGATCGACAGGATTTTTTTTAAGAAAAAAAGAAAGAAATAAAAAAACATTAGGGCCTGAAAATGCAAACGGCAATCATGATTCCCACATCTCTCCGTCTTCTTTGTTTTATATCCTGTAGATCCTGTGATCCTGTCCATGCTTTTTCTTTTCTGTTCTATTATCCTGTCAATCCTGCCTACGGTCCCGGCCGGTAAGCTGGCTTGCCGTGTCGGGATGATCCTGTCCATTTCTCTTTCTGGTTTTACTTGTAACTTTTAACTTGTAACTTGTAACTCATAAATCCTGTTACCCCGCACCCAGAAAAGTGCTGTGCCACAGCTCGCACATCAAAAGGGCGAATACAAACGCGGGATTTTCGACTCTGTCGTCGCGCAGGTCCCCGACGATCCCGTCGATCACCTCATCCCGGAACACTTCACGGATAAAGGCATCTTCGCCCGAAAAAAGTTCCAGGATAAGGCTGGAAAGATCATTCCGGATATACGAGGCGAGTGGGACAGCAAAACCCATCTTTTTCCTTTTGATGACCGGCCCCGGAAGCTTGTGTGCGTAAGCCTTTCTAAGGATATACTTATGCCTCCGTTTGTTTATCTTGTATTGAACGGGAAGCGAAGAGACGTATTCGACAAGAGATGTATCAAGGAACGGCGAACGGACCTCCAGGCTGTTTGCCATTGACGCCGTATCCATCTTTTGCAGCAGGTCGCCTGGAAGATATGTTGCCGTATCCGCGGCCATCGCTTTTTCACTGAAATTCCAGCATCCGCTCTTGACCATCAGATGTGTCAGATATATCTCCGAAGGGAGCTCTCTGTCAGGAACGGTTTCGAGAAATCCCGGCTTCATCATTCTGATCTTTTCCTCCTGATTCAGCAGGAACACCCACGCTGAATACCCGTATCCCTTGGCGAGCAATGTCCTGAAAAACCGTCCGGCATGTTCGCGGAATGAATTGCGGGGAGCATGTCTGCCCACGAGGCTTCCAAGCCGGAAAAACGGTTTCTTGATAAATGACGGAACAATGCGCAATAGGGTCTGATACGCGAATGCGCGGTACCTGTAATAGCCGCCGAACAGTTCATCGCCACCATCCCCTGAGAGAATGACCTTAACATGCTCCGAGGCTGCTTTTGAAATATAATACGTCGGTATGCAGCTCGAATCAGCGAAAAGGTCCCCGTACCTGAGGGCCAGATGCGGAAGAAGAGCACTGACATCCTGTTCAGCCCTGATCACCGTATGGTCAATACCGAGCGCGCGGGCTGTCATTGCAGCGTATTCAGACTCATCATATTCCTCATCATTGAAACTCACTGAAAATGCCCTGATATCATTTTGCTCGGTTGATGCTTCCGCAGCGATCACTCCGGAATCAATGCCGCCACTTAAAAATATTCCGACATCGACATCAGACCGTAGCCTCAGCGAAACACTATTACGTATACGTTCTCTGACGCTGCGCATGACCTCTTTTTCGCTTCCAATAAACTCCTGTTTTTCAAACGAGAGTTTCCAATAGCGTTCAATACGTATCCGCCCCTCCCTCCAGACAAGAAAATGACCGGGCAGCAGTCTGTGAAGATGGTTGAAGGCGGTCTGAGGGGCTGGAACATAAAAATAGGAAAAAAAATCAAACACACCTCTTGGATTAACTTCCCTGGGAACAGTACTGTCTTCGATCAGTGAGGCTATTTCCGAGGCGAATGTTATATCGCCTTCGTTTTCATAATAAAAAAACGGCTTCTGGCCCATCCGGTCGCGGCCTGCCACCAGTTCCCGCGCAGAAACGTTCCACAGGGCGAAACTGAACATCCCCTCCATGTGTTCAAAACACTTTGTACCGTATTCCTCGTACAGGTGGAGAATAACTTCAGAATCGGAAACAGTTTTAAACCTGTGTCCTTTGGACATAAGCTCCTCCCGCAGCTCCATGTAATTGTATATCTCACCGTTTGCTACAAGAAAAAGCGTATTGTCCTCGTTTGAAAGAGGCTGTGCTGCTTCAGGGGTCAGGTCAATGATCGAAAGCCTCCTGTGTCCCAATCCGACTCCTTCGCCTGTATATATCTTCGAATCATCCGGGCCTCTGTGTTCGAGCTTTTCACACATCCGCTTGATAAGGCCCTTCTCAACAGGCTTGGAAGGATCCTTCATGACCTTACCACAGATTCCGCACATAGGCGATTTTTACCCTATTCGTTCAGTATATAAAAAGGAGGCGCATGTCAATTTTTTTACACGACAGAAATAACGTAGGGGCGACCCGTCGGGTCGCCCGTACTACATGTAATATTGTACACAATATAGGCTGTTATGCAACAATCTTCTCGGAAATTCTGCACATTAAGGTATATCAGTTATAAAGGTTGTAGCGGTTGCAGGCAGACAGGCTGCCGTTCTATGAAGCTTCGCTTCAGTATTTAATACCGAGGGACATGCGGCAAGTGTCGGGTGGCTTGCTGGAATCGACAGCATTTAAAAATAATAAAGGGGTAGCCCGGGGTCTTCAGACCCCGGATTGCGGAGTAAGGGACAAACGACTCTTACTTTTTAAACCGTTTGAGTGCGGCCTCAAATTCCGTTCTTATTTATTATTAAACCTAAGTATCGTGTCCTTGGAACTCCCCGAACTTCCCGGAACTCATATGTTTTCAGCCAGTTTATTCTTAATCAAATCCGGCAAATTCTCTTTTAAATCAGTATACTCTTCAATAATTCTGAAAATATCTGCTAAATCTTTTTGGCGCTTACTTGCCCGTCTTTTTTTATCTGAACACGCCCAGACCTTGCCTTGCAGAATATCTTCAAGGGAAGCAACCTTCATTTGATATCCCATAATTTCTTTTATCGAAGCATCTTTAATGAAATCCTGGTACCTTTTATCAAGCTGTAATTGAATCCGAATATCAGATCTTGAACTACTTAAATTAATACTATGCTCGAAATGTTCAATCTTAAAAATCTCCTCAGCCTCCTCAATGAGCTTCTCAACACACCCAATGCTTATGACAATATCCACATCCAGACTTACGACAGGATCAACATACGCATTTACAGCCAGGCCGCCGATAACACAATAATCAATATCCAAATCCGCAAGTAAGTCTAATAGATCTTGTATAATATCCTGCTCCCCATTACTTAGTCCATTAAGGAACATTTTCTTATTCATTTATATTCCCTCCTAGCTTTATATTTACATAACGAGACTATCAAAAAATGGTGCCTAACAAGCAGAAATATTCATCCATAATAATATAAAGATTTTACCGGATCTCAAGAAGATATTTAATTATTCTCCGCACGTTATCCATAATCTTCACATCTCCACTTAACATTAATATATCTGTTTCATATTATTATAATGATTGGAGCATTAATTGCAAGATATTTATCCGGCCTGTTATGCCATACAAAAGGGCAACCGTCCCGGCCGGCAAGCTTCCTTGCCGTGTCGGGATACTCTGGTTTCTGTCTCTTATATCCTGTCCCCTGTCCCTCGCTCCAGCTTCCCCGCCTTTTCCTCATACTCCCTCCCCTCCTTTTCTTTGCCCCGTTTAAAACATCCCTGAGCGTATATTCTGTATTTTTTCGCCAGTTCGGCGGCCGCTTCCTCCTTTTGTGAAGAGCTGAGCACAGATCCTTCCAGCACTTTTTCAAGAGCCTGTATACGGAATATCTCTATCTGACCGTATTTTGCTGAAAGCTGGTCCTCATGACCTCCCCGCTTTACGGTCAGTTTTTCAGGAATAAATCCGATCTTCTCGCGAGCAGTTACTCTGAGCCATAGATGATAATCCTCTGCCACCTCAATAGTCTCGTCAAAACCCCCGTATTCCCGGAACAGCCTTTTTTCCATGCACACTGCAGACGGACTGATAATGCACCGTTCAAGGCACCGTGAAAAGATATATCCGCCGCATTTTTCATGTTTTTTCCTCTGATTCACTTTTCTGCCGTTACGTATCCACTGCTCGTCAGTATGGCATATCCGTATACCCGGATGTTCCCGGAAAAATTCCATCTGTTTCTCAAGCTTCTCCCTGTTCCACAGGTCGTCCGAATCAAGAAAGGCGATATAGCCGCCCTGTGCAGCTTCAGCTCCCCTGTTCCGCGCACCTGAAGGGAACCCCCTCTCTTCCAGCCGGACATAACGGATATCCGCACAGCCGCTGAATGCCTCTTCTGTTCCGTCCTCAGAACAGTCGTCAACTATGATAATCTCAAAATCGCTGAATGTCTGGCTTCTGACCGACTCAACGGCTTCCTGCAGAAAGGCATATCTGTTGTACGTGGGAATTATCACAGACACCAGGGGCCGTTCTGACATCGATCATAACCTTTAATTTAAAAAAGACAGGATAAAGAAATTGGACAGGATCACAGGATCAACAGGATAATTAAAAGATAAGAAAAGAAATTGGACAGGATCACAGGATCAACAGGATTTTTATAAAGAAAAATAAAAAGTATTTAAAAAAACATGAGAATCTAAAAAAAGATACGGGCATCATAATTCCCTCATCTCTCTGTCTTTTATATTTTATATCCTGTAGATCCTGTGATCCTGTCTGAAATTATTCTTTTGTTTTATCTTGTCTGTTTTTTATCCTGTGATCCTGTCTGAAATTATTCTTTTGTTTTATCTTGTCTGTTTTTTATCCTGTGATCCTGGCTGTAGCTTATAATTGTTGCTTATCATCGGTCGCCTGACTTAACCTTAACCTCTTTCCCTTTACTCGCGGTACAGCTGTGTCCCCAATTCAAACGCCCGTTGCATCAGACCGGCATCGCCTTCAACTGACGAGCGGCCGGAACAGGCAGCTTTCTTAAGCATCCCCACGGTCTCAATACCGAAATAATATGAGAGCCGTTCCCGTATCCACTCAAGAATATAGTCATAACTGTTTTCCCCGCCGGCCCCGTATGTAATACACACAACCGCCTTTGTACCGCCCGGATATGTATTGGGACTGAGAAAACAGTAAAGCCTGTCCATAAATATCTTCAGCTGTGCAGATACATGATCCAGATACACGGGAGATCCAAGAACGAGTGCATCTATATCCGCAGATTTTCCATAAAACTCCTGCATATCATCCTCTATAACGCACAACGTGCCCTTCTTGCAGCTCATACATGCTTTACACGGATGTATATCCATATCACCAAGGTTAAACACTATTGAATCGCCCCCTTTGCTCCGGTATCCTTTCAACACTTCCTGGATTAACGTTCCTGTGCTGCCCTGTGCATTCGGGCTTCCGTTTATTCCTGCTGCGAGCATCTGTTTTCTCCTCAATAATGTCCGGCCTGAATTGTAAAGCCTATCGTGAAAAAGTCAAGGTAAAACTGGATCTTCCCCAGGCATTGAATGCGCCTTTCCAGAATATACATTTTTTAGCCAGATTTTCGTGATACTGCTGCCTTTTTTACAACATATATGCCGAAAAATTAGGTATTTATAGCTGATTTTCAAATAAATGTCAATTTTTGAAAAAAAAATATATTTTTTTTGGCAAAATTCGTATTTGTGTGTCATAATCCTAAGCTAAATTAGTTTTTAATATCAATATACGGCATATTTAGAGTGATGTTGTTCTAAAAGGGAGTAATGGCAAACTACTACGGTAACGACCAAATAGAAAAGCTTAAAAACCTTATTGATATAGTTAATGTTATTGAGAGCTATATTCCCCTAAAAAAACAGGGATCTAATTTCACGGCATGCTGTCCCTTTCATGAAGAAAAGACACCTTCATTCGTAGTATATCCGGACAGCCAGACGTTCCACTGCTACGGAGGCTCATGCAATAAAGGAGGGGATGTTATACATTTCATCCAGGAAATCGACAAGCTTACCTTTACTGAAGCGGTTGAAATGCTTGCAGACAGGGCCGGTTTCACACTGGTTCCTCAGAAAAAAAGCTCCTCAGGACCCCCGCGCTCCCTGAAAAAAGAGATGTTCAGGGCAAATGAATTCGCTCTCCTCTATTTCAAAAAAGCCCTGTCCGCGAAAGAAGCTTCCCGGGCCCGCGCATATCTGAATGAGCGCGGCCTTTCCGAAAAGACGATCGACAGGTTCAATATCGGGTTCGGCAAGCCGGGAATTGTGGCGGAAATCCGTAAAAACAAGCTGAATCCTGAGCCTTTTGTCAAAACAGGGCTGATACAGAAAAATTCATATTCATCGTCATACTACGAACGTTTTCGGGACAGGATCATATTTCCCATCAAAGATGTGCAGGGCCGTGTAACAGGGTTCGGAGGAAGGACACTTGAAGCATCCGACAGCAGGAAATACGTCAATTCACCCGCAAGCCCTGTTTTTGACAAGAAACAGAATCTTTACGGCATTGAGTTCCTGAAAAAACTTTCCGAAAACGGGAAAGCCGTCATTGTTGAGGGATATACCGATGTTATCGGTCTGGTGCAGAACGGTTTCAGTGATGCTGTTGCCACGCTTGGAACCGCGCTGACGGAATATCATCTGAAAAAACTGCGGCGATTCACCGACTCCGTGATCATCATCTTTGACGCGGACGAAGCCGGGCTCCGGGCTGCGGAAAAGAGCATAGATCTCTTTATACAAAAAGATATGGAATCGTCATTCGTTACGCTTCCGGATAAAAAGGACCCCTTTGAGTTCATTATGGAAAACGGACTGCAGAAATTCAGGTCCCAGCTTAAAAAAGCAAGCACGATGTACACTTTCAAAAAAAATATACTGTCGCGCCGGTTTGAGGGAAACACCCCGGGGGCTGTTTCAAAGATGATCCGGAATATTGTGAACACCTTCAACAAGACACCCTCGCCTGTAAAGAGAGAGCTTTATTTTAAACAGATCTCCGAAGATTTTTCAATAAGCACGGCGTCCCTTGAACAGACTGCCGCAGCAAAAGCCCCTCGCGGCCGTGCAGTTCCTGAAGGCCGGGCACCCACCCCCTCCGGCCCTGAGGAGACCGCTGTGCGCAACATCATTCAAACAGTGATCATGTTTCCAGTACTTTTTAAAACGACAGCCCGGGAGCTTTATGATGCAATCATACCGGACGGTATGTATAAAAATATCTTCAGGGCATGCCTTGAACAGTATGAACGCGAAGGCGAACTTGTTCCTGAAAAACTTTTTTCCTACATTGAGGGAACAGAAGAAGCCGGCATCGTTTCAACATTTATTAATACAGAGAAACGTCTTGACCCTGATGTGGCCGAAAGGCTGAACGAAGAAAGCATTATTTATTTAAAAGTTAAAGATTACAAACAGGAGGCAGAGAAACTCAAGAAAAAATATATGGAAGCGGAGAATAGCGGCAATGAGAAAATGGCTCGAAAATACATGTATCAGCTCGGCGTTATTCAGAAACATAGACAGACCTTAACCAACAACGGGAATAAACACGCGCTTACACAATAAAAGGAGTATCATTAATGAAAAAAACGAACTGTGTGATTGCTGAAATAGACAAAGTCACCAGCAAAGTCAAAGAAATAACGTATGATAAGCTCAATGATATTCTCCCTGATGACGAATCCATATCGTCTGATGAGGTCGAGAAGATACTCGGTTACTTCGCCGATCAGGGAATAAGCCTTATTGACAAGTCAATCGAAAATAAAAGGCAGCAGGAAGCAGCCAAGGCACCCAAAAAGAGCTCTGCAGTGAAAAAACGGAGGAAGAAATCGAGCGGGATTTCTCATGATACATTTGATGATCCTCTCAAGGTCTATCTTTCACAGATGGGGAATCTGCCCCTTCTGACACGGGAAGCTGAGATCGAGTTCGCCAAGCGTATTGAGATCAACAGAAAGCTTTTCAGAAAATATCTGCTGAGCTCAGAGATCACCCTGATGAAAATTATCGAGGATATCACCAAGATCCAGAACGGCACCCTTCATTTTGATGAAGCCCTTAAGGGCAACTCGTTCGCCGGAAATGAAAAAAATACCATTATGGAAAAAATCCCCGGAAACATATCAACCATCAAAAAGATACTTGAAAGCCTTCCGCCGGTACATGAACGCCATCTTCATAACGGAAGAGTGCAGCAGCGCCTTATCGTGTGCCAGAAGTTCATGGATGAGCTTAATGTCCGGACGGAATATCTCAGACAGATGCATCAGCATACCATTATCCCTTACCTTAAATCGTGGAAATCACTGTTTAAAAAGCGCAAATCACTGAAATCCTCGACAAAGAACAACCGGAAGGAAATAAAAAGGATTGAATCCGAACTGGATGAATTCGAAACGATGGCCGGAGAAACATTCAATGACTTCCAGAAACGGTGTTCAAATATTAAAAAATATTTCGACCTGTACGAAATCGGCAAGCAGGGGCTGTCCCGCGGCAATCTCCGCCTCGTGATCAGTATCGCCAAGCGGTACAGGCACAGAGGCCTTTCCTTCCTCGACCTGATCCAGGAAGGGAACACCGGGCTTATGAAGGCAGTGAAAAAATATGAATTCAGAAGAGGCTGCAAATTCTCAACATACGCCACATGGTGGATACGCCAGGCAATTACCAGAGCCATAGCGGACCAGGCCCGCACTATTCGTATACCCGTACACATGATAGAAACGATCAGCAAACTCAGATATATCCATAAAAGGATCGTACAGGAAACCGGGAAGAAACCGAGCATTGAATTACTCGCAAAGGAAGCGGGAATATCCGTGAACGAGGCCAGAAGGGTTCTTAACCTTTCAAAGCACCCGATCTCCCTTGACAAACCGATGAATAACAGTGATGATGATTACTATCTCAAGGAGTTTATTGAGGATAAAACGGCCGAATCCCCTGTTTCACTCGTATCGCATAAAGCCCTGAAAGACAAAATAAACAAGGCACTTAAAACGCTGACCAAACGGGAGCGGGAGATCATTATTCTCAGGTACGGCATCGGGGACGGAGGCACATACACTCTCGAGGAGGTCGGTCAGAAATTTGACATCACGCGTGAACGGGTACGCCAAATCGAAGCCAAAGCAATAAAAAAGCTGCAGCATCCCACCCGTTCAAGTATACTCGAGGGTTTTCTGAATTTGAAGAACCTGTAATACACAAGAAAGGTTGCCATGGCGGAAGAATCTGAAATACTTGCATACATCGGCGAAAATGAAAAGATCCTGTTAACACAGGAAAAGGAGAAAGAATCGTATATTTCCAAAAAGAACAGTCTCTTGGTAAAAGCTGACCTGGCAGCCGCATCGATCGATCAGCTTAAATCTGAAAAAATGGAAACGCAGAAATCGATCGACACAATAAATCTTTCTGTGGAAGACCACGAAAAGAAGCTCAAAGAACTTGAGCAAAAAAGAACATACATACTGACCGGCGGGGGAAAAAACGCGGACCTTGAAGTGATAAAGGAGCAGATAGAGGATGAGAGCGCGGACCGTTCAGCCCTTGAGGATGAAATATACGCTTTATGGGAAAAGATTGAAGGCGTTGAATCCCGGATCGAACAGGCGAAAAACGAACTAGACACCATAAAAACCGAGGTAGACACCAAAGCGGTTGAAATCGACGATAAAATAGAACTGATCAATAATGAGATAGAGAAAATAAATCTCCGAATACATGAAAAGCTCGAAAGCCTCAGCAAGGAAAACACAGAAGCATACAATTTCTGCAAAAGGCTCCGGGACAAGGATATAATGCCTTCTGCTGTTCCGCTCCGGGGTTCCGTGTGTTCAGGCTGCAACTGCAATCTTCCTCCGGATGTCGTAAACAAGGTAATAGAAGGCCAGCTGGTCAACTGTCCCCTGTGCAACAGATTCCTTTACTTTATCGAGGAACCGGAAACAGCTGAAGAGTGAGGGATCAAACGTCAAGACAATACATATCAGACAGGATCACAGCTTTTAGCCTTGAGCAAAGTCGAAAGGGATCAACAGGATTAAAGCGGGGAAGGTAGCCGCAGGCTTTAGCCTGCGTTTTCCTGCCGGCAGCGCCGGAAGACCCCAAATACCGGTGTCATTACCCGGCTTGCCTGCCCCGTGGAATAACGCTTCTTCGAGGTGATTGGTCAATATTCCACCGGGGTCCGGGTAATCCAGTTTTTTATTGCTTTTGACTTTCGACTTTAAACTCTTAACTTGTAACTTATAACTCTTTACTTTTAACTAATTACTACTTACTTTTAACTTTTAACTACTTACTATTTACTACTTACTGTATTTATCCAGGCAGGCTGTGCTGCCGCAAATGCTTTTTTAGTATTTGAGGAAAGTCCGGTCTCCGCAGGGCAGGATTGTGGGTAACACCCACCGTGCGCAAGCACAGGGAAAGTGCTGCAGAAACAGACCGCCGTCCGAAGCCTATGGCTGAGGAGGGTAAGGGTGAAAAGGCGGGAGTAAGACCCCGCCGGTCCGGATGGTGACATCCGGTCCGGGTAAACCCAATCCGGAGCAAGGCCGAATAGGGAAGAAGGAACTGCCCGTTCCGCTCGACTTCCGGGTAGGCTGCTTGAGGCTGCCGGCAACGGCAGTCCCAGATAAATGGCAGCACCAGGAGTCTGTCGGACTCCTGGACAGAAACCGGCTTACAGGCCTGCCTGATCTTTTTTACTCCGTTTCAAAGATGACATTCATTTCGCTCGTCTCTTTGCCCTGTTTCCGCTGTATCTTCAGCGTCACTTCGGTCTGGGGGGGCACCTGCCGCATCCACCGCAGCAAATTCGCCACCTGAAGGATGATGTTTCCCCGCATTTCCCTTCCCTGTACAGCAAGGATCTTGTCACCTTTTTTGAGCCCTGCCTTTTCCGCATTCGACCCCTTTTTCACAGATTCTATTGTCATATGTCTCTCGTTTGCCCTCCTCGGCCTTTTGATCTTAAATCCGAATTCGCCGGGCCTGAGCTCCTTGAGCTCGAATGTCAGTTTTGTGATACTGCCTGCACGCTTCACCTTGACCGTTACTTCCGTGCCTTCTGGATATGTTCCCAGAATGCTGCTGAAACGGACCGCACTCCACACAGGCTTGTTGTCAAACGAGACTATCTCGTCGCCGGGCTTGAAACCGGCCTTAAAAGCGTCCGACTCGTCCTTCACCTCCTTGATCACCACCTTCTCCGTTTCAGCGTCTTTGTTCTCTTCGAATGACAGCCCCAGCAGCCTGCCGTGCCTGACCACTTTGCCCCCTGCTTTCTCAAGCTTCGGTATCCACCGCTTCACCTGATTGGAGGGTATTGCATATCCCAGGCCCGTATTCGACCTGAGGCCCCACCTGGGCCTCATCATGCCGTTCACGCCTATAAGCTCCCCCTTCCAGTTGATAAGGGGGCCTCCTGAATTTCCCGGATTAATAGGCGCATCGGTCACGATCGCGTCCGTATAATTCGCCTGAAACACATGAACGCCCGATATGACCCCGAATGAGAGTGTAGGCTCCTGGTCCACAAACCCCATTCCGAACGGGTTTCCGATCGCTATGCACAGGTCGCCCAGCTTTACACCGTTCGAATTGGCAAGAGGCAGGTACGGGAGCCCGGTCTGCCCCCGTATCTTCAGAAGCGCCAGATCTCCCCTCGGATCGTTCCCCAGAAGGTCCGCCTTGAACGACCGCCCGTCACCGAGCCGGATATCGAATTTTTTCTGCGTCCTGACAACATGGCTGTTTGTTATAACAAAGCCGTCAGGAGAAACAACAGCACCGCTCCCCCCGCTCACGAACACGTACGCGGGCTTCACCTTGGCAAAAAGCTCCTTAACCTCCTTTTCAGTCTGTGCATCCGGAAACCCCCGGTCCGAAGCTTCAATAGTCCATGCACCTGCGAGTACAGGTATGACGCATATCAGGAAAATCCTTGTTTTCATTTCCGTTCTCCCAAGGTAACAGTAATATCCAGTTCCTGGTTCCCCCGTTTCACTTTTACCTGGACCGATTCGCCCACCTTGTGCTCAAGCAGGATATCGAGCATATGCTTCCATGATTCGAGCTCGATCCCGTCCATATGGGTCAGCACATCCCCTTTTTTCAAACCCGCCTCTGCTGCAGGCGAATCCTTTACAACATGGCCGATCATTACCGTGTTCGAAAGGGTGGTTCGCCTGTCCTGCGCAATGCCTATGAAGGGCCCTTCGAATTTTTCAACACTCTCCCCCTTCATGAGCTTGGGGATCGCCTCAAGGATCATGTCGGAACGGGCCCCGAAGCTCACTCCGGAATTCAGGGATGTCTGCCACCTGAGAAGCATCTGCCGGGGAAGGACTATGCCCATGATGGGATTTCCGGAAAGCGGGCTCCCCGCGATCCCCAGGAACTTTCCATCCAGGCTGATGACAGGGCCTCCCGTATTGCCGTAATTGATTATCGCGTCAAACTGGAACGCAAGCCCCCTTCTCCGCTCAGCAGTGCTGACAACACCCGTATTCAGCGTGAACATGTATGTTCCCGCATGGGGCATTACGCCGATCGCAGCCACTGTCTGGCCCACTTCAGGCTTAGCCGATATGCTGTTGATGTCAAGATAGGGAAGTGACACGCTCCGTATCTGAAGGAGGGCGATACCGAGGGGAACGCTTTTGCCGAGGATCTCTGCCTTATACTCGCGTCCCTTTGCCACCACGGTAACCGACTCAACCGTATTTGTTTCCCTTTTATATTCGTTCAGCCTGTAGGGAAACAGGTCCCTGAACTTATCCCTGTATTCGAATTGAACCACGCCTTTATCCTTGTGTATCCACACGACATCCTCGCCCACATTGAATAGGCTGGTAAGGATCAGCCCCTTTGGCGAGACAAGAACCCCTGTAACAGGATGGGAAGGCCTCCTGAGCTGCTCATTTGCCGCAACCAGCTGGTCCGCAGTGCCGAATTCGCCCATCTTTCTGGCAGCCTCTTCCTCACTAAGTCCTTCGAGCTCTTTGCAGAATTCCGAATATTTCCGCATGAGGATCTGTTCAGGCGGGTATTTGCGCTTGACTTTAAGCTGGACCAGGCTTTTTGCTATATTGTTCAGCTGATACAGAAACGCCTTTTCCTGGGCGGAACCTGTTTCAGGCTCATAGAGCGGCGTACGCTTAAGTTTCACTTTCCTGTTCATAATGGTCCGCAGCCCCCTGAGAATAAGGGGAAGCGGGATTGCCACTCCCTGCCACCTGAGGTTCGAATAGCTCAGGGAAATTATCCCCACAAGCTGCCCTTTGGAATTGCACAGAGGGCCTCCGTCCTGTCCGGGGTTTATCGCAGCGTCGCTTTCAATGGCAAGTCCCTTGTATGAGCTCTGCCGTTCGGAGCTCTGCACGTTATACACCCCGCTCACGATCCCTGCGCTGAACGAAGCGTTTTCTCCGAGTCTAATTGAATTATTGGCATTGCCCCAGGTATAACAGGTCTCGCCCAGCATGGGGGTTTTTATCGAGACCGGAAAAAAGGTAAGCCGTTCAGCATCGACCTTGAGAAGCGTGGTTTCCGTATTCTCGTTTATTTCAACGATTTTTGCGTTCTTTCTGGTGTGGTCGGTAAAATGTATCTTTATCTCCTCTGCCCCCTTCGGAACAACGGTGGTTGACGTGAGGATATATCCGTCGGCTGAAACAACAGCCCCTGTACCGTAATACCCTTCGTGTTTTCCCCGTTTGCAGTAGACAGCCACTGTGGCGGCGTTGCCCACTTCCGCGATAAGCTGTATCGAAGCTCTATCAGCCGCGTGTATGTGGCACGGGGAATGAACGGACGCAGCCCATACACACAACATGAATATAAAGAAACACAGCCCCTTCCGTGCCGGTACAGCCTTTCTATACATATAGTGTTCCTTAATATGACGCACTTTTTATATTCACCTCATACCATAAAGCTATATTCACCCGCTCAGGAACCTCTTCCGTTGACAGTCTCTGGTCCACTTTTTTTGTGCTGGAACCCTTGAGCGGCCCCACATCAACAGCAATCTCTTTTTTTATGATCGTGTCCCCCGGCTGTATGGTCAGTTTATACGGAACCATCAGTTTCAGCACGGACAGGTCGTGCTTCCCCTTATTGGATACACTGCCGGAAAGATGAAGATGCACCGTGGCCCCCTCTCCCCGCTTCCATTCAAGCCGGAGATCGTGTTCAGTGTTCTTCGCAGCGTATTCAGCCGGATCGGGAACCGGAGGAAAATAGACGATCTTAATGATCACACCCAGAGCAGCTAGTCCCAGTATCAATGCTATAAACTTTTCCATTACGCACCTCCTTTATATGCGCGGGTAAAAAATAGATTCACCTATAAGTATACCCGTATACGGGGTAAAGTCAAATAAAATTTGCAGTTTGAAGGAACCGCAAAGACACGAAGACACGGAGGGAAGTTAAGAGGTACAAGTTACAAGAAACCAGAAAAGAAATGGACAGGATTATTAGGATTAAAAAGGTAGCCCGGGGTCTTCAGACCCCGGATAATTGTAGGGGCACGGCATGCCGTGCTCCTACAGATACAGTGTAAAATAATGTCTTCAACTCTTTCGCCCTTTCACTTTTCCGCTCGATTGCAACGAATCTGGCTCCCCGCTTTCCACCTTCGACCGGGCGGACACACGGGTCCGCCCCTACAGTTCCATGTCATTACCCGCAAGCCTGTCCTCCGACTCGTTCGGGGGATCCGGGTAATCCAGTCTTCTCTTATATCAAAACTTTACTTCAGTATTAGGAAGAAGTTTCTTTATTTTTTCTTTTTCGTGTTCTTGAAACTTATTGTAAAATAAATTTAACTTTTTCAGATTCTTTAATACTTTAAATTCACTGGGGGGCAGCTTTACCTTGTTATTCATCAGATCCAGCTGCTCCAGCCTCGAAAGCGTCCCTATCTCATCAGGCAGATGCTCAAGACTATTGTATGAGAGACCAAGATACTCCAGATTCTGTAATTTAGATATTTCAGGAGAAAGCGTTTTCAGCTGATTGCCTGACAGATCAAGATACGTAAGATTATGGAATTGCGTTATCTTCTTCGGAAACTCCTTTATACTACTATAAGACAGGCTGAGCTCTTTCAGATAATTAGCATTCAGCACGAGCGTATGAAGGTTTTTTAATGTCAGAATACTCCGGGGAAAAGCACTCATCCCTTCACCCCGTAAAGACAGAGAATAAACGGTCTCAGGTTTTTCCAGTGCTTTTCCAAGCGAAGTAAACGTCTTCTTATTGTCGAGATTTTTCTTTGAAAAAGGCTTTCGAATATACTCTGTATGCGCAGTACGCGTACACCCGGCTTGCAAAATTATTGGGAATAAAAAACCGTACAGCAGCAAAAAGCCCCAGCGGAATAATAGTCCTTTCGCTTCTCCGAATAGCTTTTCTTCATTATTGTCCTTCATAGCATCCTTTAACTACAATTCCTTACGAAGCATCTATTGCATATATTACAAAAATAATAATCCCCATTGTCAATAGGAAATAAAAAAACGAGGCGATCCTGTCATGTTGGCGTTACTTGCAGCAGAACATAACGGGGTTATTCTAATCCTGTTCACTGCCTGCGGTCCCGGCTCTCTCCGAGCTGTATACTCTACCCTCCGGCGCGTAAGCCTACGGGCTTGAAACGGAGCAGGAAGCCGAAGGATGTCGGGGTGCCTTTCTTATTTTTAATTGCAAATCCCGCCGAGGCATAGGCCCTCTGGGCCGGAGGCGGCAATCGCAAATCACTCCTCCCCCTTCCTCTCCTGTGCTTTTTTTATCAGTTCAAAAAGGGAAACACGCTTATCCTCCGGCGGCGCGGTGATCCTTTCCAACTCCTCTTCAGTGAAATGCTCCTGCATGAAGGAAACGATATCAAACCGTTCGAACCAGCAGTCGAATATTTTCCTGCAGGGAAAATTCTCCCGGCATGTCCTGCAGTATGAGAACGGAACATCATGCCCGAGCATAGGGCATCTCCGCTTGCTATGGTCATATTCTTCTATCATTCAGCTGTCCCGGGACATGCAGCGGCAGCGCAGGCCCGCAGGGTTGAGAACGGTTTGGCCTGTCCCGAAAAACGCACCGCAGTTTGCTCGGGATGTCCCCTGACTCTCTTACCATTTTCCCGTCTTTTTTTCTTCCGGCTTGGGCAGCCCTTCCATGGATTCTATTGACTTTTTCATCTCCTCCTCAGGAAGCGGATAATCCACAAGCTTCCCTTCCAGGTATGCCTGGTATCCGGTAAGGTCCATGAGCCCGTGCCCGCTCATATTGAAAAGAATGACCTTTTCCTTGCCTTCCTCCTTCGCTTTCTCAGCCTCCTGGATAACAGCAGCCACAGCGTGGCTTGTCTCAGGAGCGATAATGATGCCCTCAGTCTTGGAGAACGTGATCGCAGCCTTATAGCATTCAAGCTGCCCCACTGCACGCGGCGTCATAAGACCCTCTACTATTGCCTGGCTCACAAGAGGAGCCATGCCGTGATACCGGAGCCCTCCCGCGTGAATGGGAGGCGGAATAAAACCATGCCCCAGGGAATACATCGGAAGAAGCGGTGTCATTTTGGCTGTATCGCCATGATCGTACGCGAACGGTGCTCTCGTCATGGTGGGACAGGATTCAGGCTCAACAGGTATAACCTCTATATCAGCACCTTCTATCTTGTCCGCAATGAAAGGAAAGGAGAGGCCGGCGAAATTGCTTCCGCCTCCGGCGCAGCCGATAACGATATCCGCCTTATCCTCACCTGCCTTTTCAAGCTGTTTCTTTGCCTCAAGCCCTATTATAGTCTGGTGAAGAAGTACGTGGTTCAGGACCGAACCGAGGGAATAGCGTGTTTCTCCCGATTTATCGGTGACCGCTGCTTCCACAGCTTCGCTGATCGCTATGCCGAGGCTTCCGGGAGTGTCAGGCATCTCCTTCAGGATGGCGCGGCCTGATTCAGTCTCTTCGGAAGGGCTTGCAACGCAGTTCCCTCCCCATGTCTCCATCATGATCTTTCTGAACGGTTTCTGGTCAAATGATATCCTCACCATGAACACCTTGCATTCAAGCCCCACAAGAGCACATGCAAAGCTGAGCGCACTTCCCCACTGCCCGGCGCCCGTCTCTGTGGTAAGTTTCTTGATCCCGAATTCCTTATTGTACCAGGCCTGCGGTACGGCTGTGTTCGGTTTATGGCTGCCCGGAGGCGATACCGATTCATTCTTATAATATATTTTTGCAGGAGTATCAAGATGCTTTTCAAGGTATACAGCCCTGTGCAGAGGACTCGGCCTCCATCTGTACAGCAGATCCAGCACCTCACCCGGAATATCAACCCATCTGTCCTGGCATACCTCCTGTTCTATAAGGTTCATGGGAAAAACAGGGGCGAGCATATCGGGTGTTACAGGATTTCCGTCAGGCCCGAGCGGAGGTTCAAGAGGCGAAGGAAGATCGGCGGCCAGATTATACCACTGCTTCGGTATATCGGATTCATCAAGCAAATACTTTACTGCCATTAACGGCCCTTTCAAATAAAATTCCTGATTGAATATTGTTTATGTATAACAAAATGCAATTATATCAATTAAGAAGCAATGTCAAATAAAAATTGCAATTTGCGATAGTCAATTTGCAATTGAAAAACCAGAAAGCCTTCCCGACATCCTTCGGCTACCTTCCCTTGATTTTTTTTCTGATTATTGTCTAGCGACCAGTGCTTACAGTCCCGAAATCCCGGTTCAGTAAAATGTCGGTGTGCTTGGAAACCAATGCCGGCTTTGCTGGTCTCCTTTTTGATGCCGGCTCATAAGATATTGGGACCGGCAGGTAAGCTGGCTTGCCGTGTCAGGAACCACTGAGGCGGCACGGCCGCCCTCCCGGGCTTGTCAAGCTTACATTATTACCCCTTATTTTCCTTCATTTGGAATCTGCAGGTTATATGGAGCAGACAACCTGTTATTTTGATATAAAACACTATTTTTATCTATCTCTTTAATGTTATACTCGACGTTAAGGGGTCAGAAGGTTAAAAGAGACTATCATAAAAAATGCCGCTGTCCTCATGATCTCAATTATCACTGTATTCTTACCCCCAAATCTGCTGTTTTTACACCCTTTTTTACCGCTCTTTACCCTCTCTTTTTGTGCTGTTTCCGCACCCCATACAAAATGTCCACACTTCTTCCGCATGTTCTTAGATTGTCCCGATGCTTATTTGCGCGGCTGCGCGAATGGAGCTTACGGCCCGTCACGGGAAGGCAATCTTCTCCTCTTCTCTTCCGGAAGCCCCTGGTTGAATACACTGAATACGCTCCACAGCTTCTCTCCGCTCGCGTGAAGCCATTTCTGGATATGCTCCTCTCTCTCTCTTCCCGTGTACCCAGGATTGATATGGTCGTCGTAGAACCGCTTTGCAAAGTCCGATCCGC
>Ga0272441_10000792_pt1 | contig 69759 bp, 71 predicted proteins | sample SSMProp6N_FD_193582 | JGI IMG/M metagenome (GOLD analysis project Ga0272441, IMG submission 193582) | Marine sediment archaeal communities from Little Sippewissett salt marsh, Falmouth, MA, United States - SSM-Prop-6N | ecosystem: Environmental > Aquatic > Marine > Wetlands > Sediment ...
CTTTTCAAAAGGTTCAGATGGCAAGACGGTCCTTAAGATTAACAGCGGGACCGTGGAGTTAAAAAACAACAAGATTATCGTCCTTGCAGACTAAATACTGTTGAAATATATCAAAAACCCGCATCGGCAGATGCGGGTTTTTTTATTCTCTGAATTTAAGAATGTCTCCGGGTTGACATTCGAGGATATTGCAAATGGCTTCCAATGTTGAAAAGCGAATCGCCTTTGCTTTTCCGGTCTTCAGGATGGACAAGTTTGCGGCCGTGATGCCCACGCGATCCGCCAATTCATTGCTTTTCATTTTTCTTTTCGCGAGTATAACGTCGAGGCTGATGATTATGGGCATATTATATTGTTAAATCGTTTTCAGATTTGATCAAAGAACCTTCTTTGACAACTTCCGCGATAAGAGAAAGGAAAAGAGCGAAGATGACCAAAAGACCTAAGGCGAAGTTTTTAGCAATTGTAGATCCGAAAACATACCCCGTGTGGTATGCGTATTTGTTACGAGGAAAAATTCTCTGAGAATTGTCCAATGGGTATGAGTTTATATCCGTTGCATAAAATTCTAATACGAAGCTAGAGATGAAATAAAGCAAAACAAATACCAGAAAACCTCGAGCCGCGGTTTTTAGCCTGCGGCCGTTTACACTGGTAAAAATTTTTGCCTGAATAAAGTCCCTGACACTCGATCTGAGGAGGATTAAATAGTATATAAGTGCGATGAATAGTATTACAAAGATCGCGGTAGAAATGAAAACGACCAGAGGATCTGTTGTGTCCGGGAATCGGACATTAAAAACCCGGTAAGACTTTCCCTTTGTATATAGGGCCAGGTCCACTATTTTTTTTACAAGGGCTATGCCGATAAAAACAATGATAGCATTGATAGTGAGCTTTAGAGAGCGGGAAACAGAGTGCATAATTATAAATTATTGTTTAACGATAATAATACTAATAAAATTACTGTTAAACAATAAATTATTATGGTGATCAAAATGCAGGTATAAATTGTGACCCTGTGGTTCTTAAAAGAATAATACTGCAATTCGTATTGATTTGCCATTATTTGCCCGTCTCTGCGAGCGGTATTTGTCGATGGACGCCTTGACTACGTGATTTTGAGAGATCGCTTTCCGGTGATGCCTGATTTCCGGTTTCCTCCATGAGTCGCAACCCTACCTGTTCGGACTGATTATTTCTCGGGGGTAAGTAGTATTTTTGGGTAATGCAGCAGTTTCCGAAGAAGCTTTTAACCAAGTTGAATTATCGCAAGGCCAATGGGTCTTTCCGGGAATTGTATCCTTCTGGGGAAGGGGTTGATTTCTCCTCCAACGACTACCTCGGTTTTGCGCAGTCTAGGGAGGAAAATGCACCAGAATTTGCGTCGGGGAGTACGGGTTCGCGCCTGATCAGTGGGAATCACCACCTTTATGAGGGCGCGGAGGCCACTCTGGCTGATTTTCACAGGGCTGAAGCGGCCCTGATCTTTAATTCGGGTTATGACGCCAACCTCGGGTTATTGTCCGCCCTGCTCCAGCGGAACGACTACATATTTTACGACGTTTCGGTCCATGCCAGTATCCGGGATGGGATTGCCCTGGGTAAGGCAAAAAGCTACAAATTCGACCACAACAACCTGCAGTCCCTGAAAGCACGCGTCTCTAAGGTCCTCGGGGCAGATAGGACCCCGGAAGGTTCTGAGGTCTATGTCATTACCGAGACTGTTTTTTCAATGGAAGGCGATGGTCCGGATATCGCTGCATTGGCAGATTATTGCCAGCTTCAAGGATATCGACTGATATTGGACGAGGCCCATGCAGCCGGGGTGTTGGGGCCTCAGGGCAGGGGCGCGGTGATTGAGGCAGGTTGTGAGGCTTTGGTTTTTGCCCGTATCATCACATTTGGAAAGGCGCTCGGATGCCATGGGGCAGCTATACTGGGCAGTAGTTTGTTAAAAGAGTACCTGATCAACTATAGCCGGAGTTTAATCTATACCACCGCACTACCCCCATCAGGAGTTTATGCCATCTCAAGGGCCTATAAAAGGCTTAGCGGGAAAGAGGGCAGCCGGGCATTGGAAAGCCTCAGGCGAAATATATCACTTTTCACAACCACCATAAAAGAACGTGGACTTACAGGGTATTTCCCTGAAGCACGGGCAGCTATACACTGTTGTGAATTAGAGGGAAATAGGCGGGTCAAGGCCCTCTCAACAGCGCTCAGGGCCAAAGGTTACGATGTTAAGCCTATCTTACCGCCGACGGTGGCCAGGGGGAGGGAGTGCCTCCGTTTTAGCTTGCACGCTTTTAACACCACGGAAGAAATACGGGGAGTTTTGACTATCTTGGAGCAGTCGATTAAGATGAAGGAGGATGAACAGTAATTACCACACGCTGGGTGCTTTTGACTACGTGGCTGATGCGGAACTCCTAAAGGCAAAACTGGAATCTGAAGGTATTCCTGTTTTTCTGAAGGATGCCAATATTCTGCAGGCCGACCCTTTTATCGCCTCCGCTATCGGAGGGGTTAAGGTGATGGTGTACCAGGAGGACAGGATAAAGGCGCAGGACATCTATGACAGTGTCCGCAGATACGCCATTGACAAAGAAGGCAACCCAATAGTGTGCCCGAATTGTAAGGCGACCCGATCGGAGCGATTTCTCGACAGGTCCCGATTGGTATATCGGTTATTTCCTTTTCTCGAACCGCCCAAATACCGATGTTTACAATGTGAAATGATCACAAGGGGATAGTATATGACGCGTGTATTTGTGACCGGTATTTCAACCGAAGTCGGAAAGACCATGGCGGCGGCTGTTTTAGTCGAAGCCCTGCAGGCAGATTATTGGAAGCCCGTGCAGGCCGGAGATCTTGAAAATTCGGACAGCCATAAAATTCGTAACCTCATCAGCAATAACCGAACGGTAATTCACCCGAATTCGTATGCGCTCAATACTCCTATGAGTCCCCACGCCGCAGCCGAGATCGATCAGGTTACCATCGATTTAAACCAAATTGTCCCACCCCGGACAGAGAACCATCTGGTCATCGAGGGAGCGGGAGGTTTACTCGTACCCCTGAATGAGAAAGATACCATCCTCGATCTGATCCGCCCGGAGTACGATGTAGTAGTAGTTTCGCGTCATTATCTAGGGAGTATCAACCACACGCTTCTTACCCTTAAAGTTTTGGTAGAAAAGGGTTTCAGGCCCTATATATTGTTTAGCGGAAACCGACACCCTTCAACAGAGGCGATTATCAGGACAAAAACAGCATGCCCGGTACTCGGTCGGATCGAGGAACAGGTGGTATTCGATAAAACCGTAGTGCGGTCGTTGGCGGAAAGCTTACAACCTGCCCTGAGGCAATACCAGCTCATGTAATGGCTTTTATTAAAACAGATATTTTGGACACCCTGTCAAAACGAGACCAGAAATTCATCTGGCACCCCCTGACCCAACATAAAACACATCCCAAAATGCTCGCGATATCCCGGGCCGAAGGGGTTTACCTCTACGATGAGGAAGGCAAGGCCTATATCGACGGGATTTCTTCCTGGTACACCACCGTTTACGGCCATTGCAACCCGTATATAACTTCCCGGGTATACGCCCAGATGCAGCGCCTCGATCAGGTCGTTTTCAGTGGGTTTACCCATGAGCCTGCGGTGGCCCTTTCTGAGAAACTGATACCCCTGCTTCCCGAAAATCAGGAGCGGCTGTTTTTTTCGGACAACGGTTCGACGGCCGTTGAAGTCGGTGTAAAAATGGCCCTGCAATACCATTTCAACCTGGGCAGGCCCAGGAAAGTCCTCCTCGCCTTTGAGCATGGGTTCCACGGGGACACCTTCGGGGCCATGTCCGTTTCAGGATTGTCCGTTTACAATGGGCCTTTTAAAGATTTCAGTTTGGAGGTTATACGAATTCCGGTGCCTTTAGAGGAAGAACCCATTGAAATACTACGCACCCTGGAAGAAATCCTCATGACTCACGAAGTGGCCGCTTTTGTCTATGAACCCCTGGTACAGGGGGCCGCGGCGATGAAAATGCACAATCCGTTGGGACTTGAAGCCCTTTTGAATTTCCTCAACAAGAAAGGGGTGCTTCTAATTGCGGATGAGGTGATGACAGGTTTTGGCAAAACAGGTACTTGTTTTGCCTCCGAAAAATTGCCCACCAAACCGGATATCATTTGTTTGTCCAAGGCTTTGACGGCGGGGCTGCTGCCCATGGCCATTACCTCGTGCACTGCAGGGATATTTCAGGCGTTTTACGGGGATGAAGTTTCCCGGGGTTTCTTCCACGGGCATACCTATACCGCCAACCCATTGGCCTGCACAGCCGCCCTGGCAGCCCTTGAACTCTTCGTTTCTGAGGATATTCAGAAGGGGATACGGCAAATAGAAGAAGCACATCGCGAATTCCTTTACCGTATGGATGGGCATCCGAAAATCCGGTCTTCAAGACACTGCGGGGTGATCCTGGCACTGGATCTGGATATCGAGACCACCCGCTATGGAAATGTGCGCGATGAACTGATGACTTTTTTTATGGACAGGGGTGTCTTCTTGAGGCCCCTGGGAAATACGGTCTACCTGATGCCCCCATATGTTATTGCCCCTGCCGAACTCCAAAAACTGTATAAGACCCTCGAGCTCCTTCTGGATACTTTATAAACGGATTACACCCTACATATGCTAGACACCGAAATTTCCATAATGTCATTGGTCTCGCTATCGGCCCTGGGTTCTGGGCCGGGGGCGAGCTGGGAGGCATATAAGAGTCCCGAACACAGGCTTCGCCCCCTGTCCGGGAAGGGATTTTTAGGGGAAATGGCGGGAATGTTATCTGAAACGGACCTCCACCAGATGGAAGTCCTTAAGGGGCAACATCCTAAATACAGGCACCTCGACCCCAGTGTTCTTTATGCCATTCAGGTGGGAAGAGCCGCCATTCAGGCCGCGGGATGGACAGGGGAATCCGGATATGGGGTGAATATAGGCTCCTCCCGGGGAACCACTCATATTTTAGAAACCCGGCACGAGGCATTTATCAACTCCGGAAAGGTCCGTCCACAAACTTCCCCGAATACGACACTTGGCAATATTTCGTCATGGGTTGCCCAGGACCTCGGGGCATCAGGTCCTGCCCTCTCCCATTCCATTACTTGCTCTACAGCACTTCATGCGGTTCTAAATGGGATTGCCTGGATCACCTCAGGAATGGCCAAACGCTTTCTGGTTGGAGGGAGTGAGGCCCCCCTGACGCCTTTTACCCTGGCTCAGATGAAAGCCCTCAAAATCTACAGCCAGGGCGGGAATTTTCCCTGTAGGGCCCTCGACCTGGCCAAGCAAAGGAATACCATGGTTCTGGGTGAAGGTGCGGGGATGGCATGTCTGGAACCCGGTCGAAAAAAAGGTGCCCTGGCGTCTATTATCGGGGTAGGGTATGCCACAGAGCCGATAGCACATGGTGCATCTATGTCCGCTGATGGTGAATGCCTACAGCGATCCATGGAGATGGCCCTTGATGGGATCTCGCCTGAAACAGTAGATGTGGTTGTAATGCATGCACCGGGAACCCTGAAAGGAGATAAAGCGGAAATGGAGGCGGTCTACCGGGTTTTTGGAAAAAAGATTCCTGCCCTGACAACCAACAAATGGAAACTGGGTCATACCCTGGGGACTTCGGGCATACTGAGTATAGAACTCGCCATTTTGATGCTTAAACACCAGTATTTTATTGAAGTGCCTTATCTGGATAAGGTGCCCGGACCTGAAAAACTGGAGCGCGTATTGGTCAATGCTGTGGGTTTCGGGGGCAATGCAGTGAGTATTTGTTTGGAAAGAGGGACAATCTAAATATGTAATGTCGTTGGCGTTTAAATGCCAATGGGCTATTTTTGATCGGCAGGGGAGTCCTAGACCCCCCTATTTAGAACTTTAGAGCTACAAAGTAATAGTATTTATGACTGCAATCAGACATAACTGGACCCGTGAAGAGGTTGTGAAAACCTATAATCAACCCCTGATGGACCTGCTTTTTCAGGCTGCCAGTATCCACAGGGCGTATCACGATCCGAATACTGTTCAGGTCTCAACCCTTATTTCCATTAAAACAGGAGGTTGTCCGGAGGATTGTGGTTATTGCCCCCAGGCAGCGCGGTATCACACAGACATTGAAGGGAACGACCTCATGTCTGTCTCCCAGGTGAAGGCACAGGCGCTTCGGGCCCGGGAATCCGGTAGTTCACGTGTTTGTATGGGTGCCGCATGGCGCAATGTAAAGGATGGGCCTGAATTTGACCAGGTACTGGAAATGGTCCGAACCATCAACAAGCTCGACATGGAAGTCTGTTGTACCCTCGGCATGCTGACAGAGAATCAGGCGAGGCGTTTGGCGGAAGCTGGATTATACGCCTATAACCATAACCTCGACACCTCTGAAGATTACTACAAGGATGTGATTTCTACACGTGCCTTTGAAGATCGTCTCGAGACCATCGGAAATGTCCGGAAAACCAATGTTACCGTATGTAGTGGGGGTATTATAGGAATGGGAGAGCAACTGGAGGACCGTGCAGGAATGCTGGTAGCGCTCAGCACCCTGGATCCCCAGCCCGAGTCTGTTCCAATCAACGCATTGGTACCGGTTCCCGGGACACCTATGGAGGATATTGAACGGATTTCAATCTGGGAGATGGTGCGGATGGTTGCCACGACCCGGATCGTTATGCCGGAAACCCAGGTCAGGCTTTCCGCCGGAAGGACTGAAATGAGCCAGGAGGGACAGGCCTTGTGTTTTTTAGCCGGGGCAAATTCCATTTTCGCCGGGGATAAACTCCTGACAACCCCGAACCCCGACGTCAACGAGGATATGAAGCTCTTTAATACACTCGGACTCACTCCCCAACCGCCTTTTGTGAAAAAGGCCAGGCCCGAAACGATCGAGGCCGAAGAATCAAACCTCCAGTCCCTGGGTGAAAAACCCCGCTGGTCCAGGCCGGGTCATGTCATTGCGCGAAATGAGGAAGCCAAAAGGAAACATTCATCTTAAGGGGGTCCGATAATTTTTTTCAGGGGTTTCTTACCTTTAGAGCCTAATTCGTTTTTAACCGTGCGTCTCGAGAAAGTACCCAGGGTATCCCGAATTTCCAAGGAATCCTTTCTACAGAAGTATTACCGGCCTCAAAAACCGGTAATTATGGAGAGTGCTATTGAGCACTGGCCTGCTTATACCAAATGGAATCTGGAATATATACGGGAGGTAGCGGGATCCAAGGAAGTACCGCTGTACGATGACCGGCCTGTGGATCACAAGGACGGTTTTAACGAGCCTCATGCCCGAATGAAAATGGCAGATTACATCGATCTGCTGGAGCGGGAACCTACCCGATATCGGATTTTTCTGTGGAATGTTTTAAAAGAAGTCCCTGAGCTACAGAAGGATTTTGAGTATCCTGATTTTGGCCTAAGGCTTATGAAGGGATTGCCGATGCTCTTTTTTGGCGGTCAGGATTCCTACACGTTTATGCATTACGACATTGATCTCGCCAATATCTTCCACTTTCATTTCCAGGGGGAAAAAGAGGTCATTCTTTTTCCACAATCCGAGAATAAGTTTCTTTATAAAGTCCCACATTCGCTGATTACCCATGAGGCTATAGACTTTTCAGCCCCTGATCTGAACACCTGGCCCGCTTTAAAACACGCCAGCGGATACAGGGCGAAACTCAAACATGGAGAAGTCTTATATATGCCCGAGGGGTACTGGCACCATATGCGCTATCTCACCCCTGGTTTTTCTATGAGTTTAAGGGCTATTGCCAGAAATCCTGCAAATTTAAGTAAAGCCTTTTATAACCTGTTGGTTATGAGGAACTACGATGGTATAATGCGTCGTCTTAAGGGGCAAAAATGGATTGACTGGAAGAACCAGCAGGCTATTGATCGGACCCACAAAAGGGTTTCAGGCCGGGTCCAATAAATCGGGCAGCTCTGAAGTATGGCATTCCGGAGTTTCCTATTTTTCTGTTCTGGTAATTAATTTTAGATTTACAACTGACATTGATTTCGGGCATTTATGCAGGTGGTACCATTGGTTTCCAAATCTGAAGAAAAGGAATTCATAGAATTTCCCGTACAGCTCTACAGGGATAGCCCCACCTGGATACGCCCTGTGGACGCCGATATTCGGGCCGTTTTTGATCCGGAAAAGAACAAGGCTTTTGCTCATGGGAAATGTTCGAGGTGGCTCTTAAAGCAGGAAGGTAAAACCGTTGGGCGCATCGCCGCCTTTATTACCTACCCTTCAAACCCCGACACAGAGAATGAACCTTCAGCCGGGATTGGTTTTTTTGAGTGTATCCACAATCAGGACGCAGCTAACATCCTTTTTAATACAGCTCGTGACTGGTTACAAGAGCAGGGGGCGACCTATATGGATGGCCCGGTTAATTTCGGCAGAAGGGATAAGTGGTGGGGTTTGCTTACCAAGGGATTCGAGGTAGAGCCCAATTACCGGTGTAACTACAACTTTCCATATTACGCGGAACTGTTCGAGAATTATGGTTTTGAAACCTACTTTCAACAGTATACTTTTTTAAGGAATGTCTTTGATCCTGTCAGCAAACGCCTCGCGTATAAAGCTGATCTGGTTGCAGCCGACCCGGCCTATTCCTTTGAACATCTGAAGCTTTCACAGTTTGAGAAATACGCCTCGGATATTATAGAAGTGTATAACAAGGCCTGGGTGAAACACGATGGAGTCCAGGCCCTTTCCATGGAACAGGGCCGGGCAATTATGAGCCAGCTGAAGCCCATTCTGGACGAGAAAGTCATCTGGATTGCGTATTACAGGGAAAAGCCTGTAGCTATTTTCGTTTGCGTACCTGAAGTCAATCAATTGCTAAAACACGTCAATGGCAAGTTAGACCTTTTTGGAAAACTCAAGTTTTTCTGGTTTAAGAAAACCCGCAACACCAAAAAACTGCTGGGCATGGTCTTTGGGGTAGTGCCTGAACATCAGGGTAAGGGAGTCGACGGTGCCATCATCAAGGTGATGTCCGATGTACTTCGAAAAAACAGGGACTACGACTTCATGGAAATGAACGGAATCGGGGATTTTAACCCGAAAATGATTCTGGTTATGAGACAGGTAGGGGGCTCTATCTGTAAGATTCACAGTACGTATCGATACTTATTTGACCGCACCATCCCTTTTGAGCGGATGAAATCCATCAGGTAACTGCAAAAGAATCAGCCCTCGGTACCTTTGGGTGGCATGGTCCCAAAGACGCGGTCCCATAACGTATTTGAAACCCCAAAGGCCTTATCCGGATATCTGTAGTGGTGCAAACTGTGATGCATCCATAGCTTTTTAAATCTTTTAGGGGGCCGCATAACGTGGGTTGCCCTGTGCACAAAGGAATAGAGCAGGTATCCGGTAAAAAAGCCGGGAAAAAATCCGAAGGTCAATTTTGGTGCGCCAAAAATCCAGAAGACCACGTAAAATATACCAAAGAGGATGGAAGCCATAATGATTCCGGGAACAGGTGGCATCAACAGGCGCTCCTTATCCCTTGGATACTGGTGATGTGATCCGTGCATGATAAAGTGGAACCGCTGGGACCATTTGGCTTCGGTCACCCAGTGAAACACATAGCGATGCAGCATATATTCGGCAAAGGTCCAAAAGAATAATCCCAATGTAAACAAACCCACTACAACCCAGGGATCAAGACCGATTTTAACGATGGCCAGGGCAATCAATCCAATAATCACAGATCCGTATACAATGACGTTCTGCAGGGGATTGGTTTTTGTTAAACTTTCAAGAAACGGGTTCTTAAAGATTTGCGCCTGTCCATGCTGGAAATCTGTGGTCACTTTTGGTTTCATAATACTCCTTACTTATGGGTCGTAAAGTTAATAAAAAAACTCCAAAAATTTGAAACACGGCAAGGCTCTGTTTGGAATGGGCCAGGAGTATAAAGCCTTTCAGGACAGGGATTCCAGGTATTGGTAAATCCGTTCAGTCTCCCAACCCCGGTACATAAAATAATCCACAAACTTCTTTTTCCTTTGCAGGGACTTTCCTTCACTTTTCAAAGCGTCCCAACGTTTTTGAGCCATGTATTCAAAACGTTCCCGATAGGCGTCATCGGAAATCCCGGAAAGGGCGTCACGGATGAGGAACTCTGAAATATCCCGTTGTTTTAGCTCCCTTCGAAGGCGTATTTTCCCCCAACCTTTTTGCCGGAATTTACCATTGACAAAGGCAGTGGCAAAGCGCGACTCATTCAGGTAATTCCCTTCGATCAGCCGAACCACGATGGTGTCAATAGCCTGGGGGATCATCCGCATTTCCCGAAGCTTTTCCACCACTTCCCTGTGGCAGCGCTCCCTATAGGCACAGTAGTGTTCCATTCGGGCGAGTGCCTCATCAAGGGTGTAGGTTTTTTCGTGCCAGGGCTTCATCCTAATCCGTTTTGTAGCGAACTTCCAGGGCGCCTCCACGGCCCACAATCTCGACATGCGTTTCGTGCTGTTCTTGTGCGAGCACCGTACCTTTTATAACTTGTAATTGCGCTTTCCGGGCCTTTTCCAATATCATTCGGATCGTCCAATCCTCCTGGGTTTGGGTGATTTTCAAATGGGTTGAACCGGTTCCTTCGACCTTGTAATAAACCGAGATCTCATTATCCGCAACCTGCACGTTTTCCAGTTGCGCCTGGTCCCATGCCCGGGGCATAAGGGGATGAACTGTTATTTCCTTTTTGGCGGCCTGGGGTTGTATCCCGAAAAACTGTCCGATAATGGGAACTGCGAAACTGTAGATATTCCATGCCTGTGCGATCATACCGTAATCCGGTGAAACTTCATACATGCTTCCCGGAAGGGCATAACTGAAACTCCGGCTCATCCTTTTGAGGTAGTCCAAAGCCCGATCCGGATGCCCGTAATTGTTTTCCGCTATAGCCTGAACACCTGTCGGTAAAGTCATCACGGCACCCGTATAGGAGAATACTTTACTGCCTTGAAAGGAGCCTTTATCTGTGCCGGCGGTGTTATCCCTGTCTATACCTGTGACGAATACACCAAAAGGGTTGACAAATTTGCGGGCTGTTTCTAAAGCAGCTTCCGCTTTGTCCGGATCCGCTATCCCCATTTCCATGGGAGTGTTCACCACCCAATTGTGATGCAGGACAAAGGGTTTCAGCTCCGGGCCTGATGAACGCTGAAGGATGGTTTTCCGGGTCTGCTCCAGTTCTTCTATCGCCCAGGGTTTATCCAGGGTATCCGCACGGATAATCGCATCGTCAATAAGGTGAAGGGCCTGAGCGTCCGTTCCCATAAAGTCGGCATAGGACTGAAATTCCTCCGACCAGAATTCCCGGTTTATTTTTATTTTGAGGGCTCTAGCCTTTTCCCGGTATTCAGCGGCCAGGCCCTCCTCACCAAGGGCAGAAGCAATTTTACTGGCATCGGCAAAAGCCGCCTGGGTATAGGTAGCCACGTCGATCATTTCGCTGTCCAGGCCGTGGATCTCCATCATCCCAAAGCCATCGGGGAAACTATTCTTATTACCATCATTTTCAGCCATCAACCACAGGAGGCCCTTTTGAATGGTTGGAAAATATTTTTTGAGGAATTCCCGGTCTCCGTTCCACTGGTAGATACGCCAGATAAGTGTGGCAAACTGGGGAGTTTCATTGATGTTGCCCGGGTTGAAGACCACGCCATTGGTAGACATTTCGTGGATGATTTTCCCATTGCCATTGACCGCCTCTGAAACACTGTCCAGGAGCTTAATGGTCCGGTGGACGATATCATCCTGACCAATGGCCATGTAGCCCTGCAGGGCGTATTCACTATCCACGCCAAACCACCAGGGGTAATCCGGGATCCCAGCTGTAATGCCGCGACCGATCTCCGGGACCTCCTGAATGAGCCAGTCGGAGTTGTATTTTAACCATTCAAAAGTATCATTGAGGACGGAATCCGGCGTAGTAAGTCTGGATTTGGCCGCGAGCTCCTGATACCTTTTATATTTATCCTTAAGCAGATCCGTGGAATGCCGTTCCAGGTCTGTATAAGTAGATCGCGCGTCGTTTTCTGAGGTATACGATCCGGCAATGACAAAATTTATTACCTGGGTACTTCCAGATGGGATGTTCAGCACGTACCGGAGTGTTCCTGCAGCGCCCTGTCCGGAGTACGGATTCTCAACCACTTCCTGAGAGGCTACCGGAAGTCCTCCCCCGAAAATCACATGCCAGGGGTTACCCGTATCTGTCATGCTCCAGGTCTGCGAATCCGGGGCATAAACGGCCTGGTCCGCATGGTCGTGCATTCCGCTGCGCTCCCCCAGCCAGGTCGGGCGTAAATCGGAGAATCCTGTAAATTCAAAAGTGAGGCTACGGTCGGCAGCACGGGTATTCTCAATAGTGTATTGCACCACAAGCCCCTGCTTGCCATCCGGCACAAATTGCCATCGGTTGACCTGCAGGTCTTCACCTTCCAGAGTATACTGGTGCTGGTTGGCCATGGGAAAGTTGACAAAAGCAGATGCTTTTTCCAGAGGAAGCCGATGGTCGTTATCGATCAGAACAGCCTGAAAACCATCCATCAGTTTAATGGGATGGTTCCAGATCCCGCCCATTTCACCTTTGATGTGCCAACCCAGTTCAGGGAAGCTTCCATCCTGGTGCCCCACCATGTAGGCGCGGTCTCCGGCTGTGACAAAAGGGCTGTTCAAATAAGCCTTTGTGCCTGAAATCCGGGGACTGTCACTGAGGACAGCTTCGAAACGATCTTGCGAAGGGTTCTGCTCTAGGGAGCAGGCCAGGCAAAGAAGTGTTAAAACCAGGGAATACCCAGGGCGCATTGATGGCATGACTGAGGATTAGTTCAGTAAAAATAAACAATACAGGACAATGAATGGGTGACAACTCATCCGTCGTAGGGACAAAAAAAAACAGCCCCCTTACGGAGGCTGTTTTTTAAGATTCTATCGGGTTGCCTTCCCGGTCTGTAAACTGATATTCCAGATAGGTGTAGGCGTCCCTCGGCATGATTTTTATCCACTTCTTATACTCCAAAAACCATTTGGAGCGTATGGATGGAAATCCTTTGGTCAGATAAGCCGCGATAAAAGGGTGTGCATTAAGCGTTATCGTCTTGTCTTTGCCACTTGCTTTGAGAAGTCGCTCCAGCTTATCGTTTATTTTTTCAATAAGTACGATTGGAGCTTCCACTTCCTGTCCCTGTCCACTCGGATCTGCTTCGGTCGTTTTAATGTTGACTTCAGGACGTACCCGTTGGCGGGTAATCTGGACAAGTCCGAACTTGCTCGGAGGCAGGATTTTGTGCTTCGCGCGATCATCCTTCATTTCGTCCCGGAGGTGGTTGAATAATTTCTTCCGATGTTCCGGGCGCACCATGTCGATAAAATCAATGACGATAATCCCTCCCATGTCTCTCAGCCGTAATTGCCTGGCGATTTCCGAAGCTGCCAGCATATTGACTTCAAGGGCAGTATCTTCCTGGTTTTTCGCTTTGTTGGAGCGATTCCCACTGTTTACATCGATGACATGCAATGCTTCTGTATGTTCGATGATCAGGTAGGCTCCTCTGCTCATAGAGGCTGTCCGCCCAAATGAAGTTTTGATCTGGCGTTCTATTCCAAATTTCTCAAAAATCGGAACATTTGCCGTATACAACTTGACAATGGATTCTTTTTCAGGGGCTATTTCATGCAGGTAATCTGTGATCTGATTGTAAAGCGTTTCATCGTCCACATGAATTCCGGTAAAAGAGTCGTTAAAAACATCTCTTAGGATGGAAGAGGCTCGATTTAATTCCACCAACACTTTTGAAGGGGTGTTCGCGTTACGTAATTTTTTGCACATCGATATCCACTTGGACATCAGATTTTCGAGATCCTTATCTAATTCTGCTACTTTCTTGCCTTCGGCGACCGTTCTGATAATAACCCCAAAACCTTTGGGTTTAATGCTCTGAACGAGTCTTTTGAGCCGGTCCTTCTCCTGGGAACTCTCGATCTTTTGAGAGACGGAAACCCGGTCTGAGAAGGGAACCATCACTAAAAACCTGCCCGCTATCGACAGTTCAGAACTGATACGCGGACCTTTAGTTGAAATGGGCTCTTTCACGATTTGAACAAGCAGCGCCTGATTCGGCTTGACAACATCTTTGATACTGCCATTTTTATCGATTTCTTTTTCGAATGGAAAGTCTTTGAGAGCGTAATCCTTAATCCTTCCGGATCGCACTCCTTTGATGAACTTCAACATGGTGTTGAGCTGAGGGCCCAGGTCGTGATAGTGTAAAAAGGCATCTTTCTCATACCCCACATTCACAAAAGCTGCATTCAGGCCGGTAACCGGCTTCCGAATTTTAGCCAGAAGGACGTCGCCCACATTAAAATTGTGTTCGTTTTCGTCCCGGTGAAGTTCAATCAGTTTTCCATCCTTAAGCAAGGCAAAATCGACGGAATTAGAATCGGATCTTACGATTAATTCTCTATTCACCTGATTAAATTTAGATTCACCTTGTCCACAAGGTGAATTGATTAAACAATAGTTGTTACAGGTTGTATCGTAAACCCGTTGAATCTCCTTAAAAGGAAATTCTATGTCAATGAACGTGTTTCAAAAAGAAAAAGTAGTACTATGACTACTTTTTCTTGTGTCGGTTCGCTCTACTGCGTTTTTTCCGCTTGTGAGTAGCTACCTTATGTCTTTTTCTCTTCTTACCACTCGGCATAGCTCAATTTTAACGATTCCTATTTAACCTGCACATTGCTCTTAACTCCTTCGATAAACACTTTGGCAGGTTTAAAGGCAGGAATGTTGTGCGCAGGGATTTTAATGGTTGTGTTTTTGGAAATATTTCTACCGGTTTTCTCGGCCCGGGTTTTGATGATAAAACTACCAAACCCTCTTAAGTATACATTATCGCCGTTTTCCAGAGAAGCTTTAACTTCTTCCATAAAGCTTTCAACAGTGGCCTGTACATCTCCTTTTTCCATTCCCAGTTTATCTGAGATCCTAGATACGATATCCGCTTTAGTCATTTTATTTTATCTGTCGGTTTCAGGGTTGCAAATATATAAATATTATTCAATCTTTAATCCTGCAAAATCATTTTTAAGTGCTTAAATACAGTTAGTTTTGCCGCCGGAGCTGAAGTATATGGACTTTTCAGATCGCATTTTAAGTTGGTACGCAAAGCACAAAAGGGATTTGCCCTGGAGAAAAACAAGGGACCCATACAGCATATGGCTTTCCGAAATAATTATGCAGCAAACCCGTGTAGCGCAGGGTTTGCCATATTTTCTTCGATTCAAAGAACGATTTCCAGGGGTAGAAGACCTCGCCAGGGCTGAAGAGGAGGAGGTTTTGAAAATCTGGCAGGGCCTTGGCTACTACTCCCGGGCACGGAACCTGCATGCGACCGCCATCCGGGTTTCCAATGAATTAGGGGGAACCTTTCCAGAAACCTACAAAGGACTGTTGACCCTTAAAGGGGTTGGGCCGTATACGGCAGCCGCCATTGGCTCCATTTGTTTTGATTTACCTACCCCGGTGGTCGATGGAAATGTCTACCGGGTTTTAAGCCGGTATTTCGGAGTAGATATTCCGGTGAACAGCGGGGAAGGCAGCCGCTACTTTGCAGAACTAGCGGAGAAGGTTTTTAATAAAGCCCACCCGGGAACTTATAATCAAGGGCTTATGGAGTTTGGCGCGCTTCAGTGCGTTCCCAAAAATCCGGATTGCCAAACATGCCCGCTGGCGGAGAGTTGTGTGGCCATGGCCCGGAACCAGGTATCCCGGTTTCCGGTCAAGTTGCCCAAAAAGGAAGTGCGCAAAAGGTATATCAACTATTTTATGCCTGTGGATCCGGGTTTCAGAACCCTGCTTATAAAACGCACAGGCAGAGGGATCTGGCAGGGATTATACGAGTTTCCCGTTCTGGAATCAGAGCGGGAATTATCTGACGGAGCGGCTGAAGAGCCTATCGCCGAGGGTTATTTTCCGGAAATGGGCCGTCCTCTGAAAGTACTTAAATTAAACCCTGTCCCGGTGGTTCATAAATTGTCACACCAGCACCTTTTCCTGACCTTTCGGATCGTCTATTTGGAGAAGGACCTCACAGAGGGAATCCCTGTAGCCGAAATGGAGGCGTATCCCGTCCCCGTCCCCATTGCAAATTTCATGGAAACAGTTAAAAATTCGTACTTTTGAACCCGGGGAAGATTCAATGTACCCCAATAGATAGATTATGAGCGGAACACTAAATAAAGTTATGCTGATCGGGCATTTAGGAGATGCGGTTAAAATGCATTACTTCGATGGTGGGAATTGCGTAGGCCGTTTCCCCATTGCCACTAATGAATCGTATACCAATCGTCAGACAGGCGAGAAAGTGACCAATACAGAATGGCATAATATTGTGGTCCGCAACAAGGCTGCCGAAATTTGTGAGAAATACCTCAGCAAGGGGGACCTGATCTATATTGAAGGGCGCCTTAAAACCAGGCAGTGGCAGGGTGAAGATGGAGCGACCCGGTATACCACTGAAATCCAGGCCACAGATTTTACGTTTCTTTCAAACAAATCGGGAGAGGCGAATCCAGGTTCCGCCCGGGGTGCACAGTCGGCTGCCGGTCCTGCCGAAGGGCCCATACAGAGTGGAGACACACAGGCAAATATCCCGGAAGAGGATGACCTGCCTTTTTAAGTAATTAAAGACCGAGTCTTTGGATCCTGACCTCCTAAGCGCTGTACTGATTGGGTTTGCCCTCAGTGGCGAACTTATACTCAAGTTTTCAATATTGGTCGTCCTGTTGATTTGTTCAGGACTTATTTCGGGGGCTGAAGTAGCTTTTTTCGGACTCTCACAAACCGATGTGAATGAGCTTAAAAACAATGCGACTTCAAAAGGGGAAATTATTCTCAGACTTCTTGAGAAGCCCAAAAAACTACTCGCCACCATCCTCATTGCCAACAACGCCATAAATATTGGCATCGTTTTGCTTCTCAATGATATGGGAGATACCCTTTTTGAGGGTATTGACCAGGTATATCTCGGCTTTATTTCCGGCCGTTTTGTCCTGGAGGTGGTACTGGCGACTTTTCTGATACTTTTGTTCGGGGAGATTTTGCCAAAGATCTATGCTAACAGGAATCGCATGGCATTCGCCTTTAAAATGGCTTATGTCCTCAGGGGGCTGGATGTGCTTTTCACCCCCTTAAGCGCCCCGCTCAGAAAAGCGACTATCTTCCTTTATAAGCGTCTGGGTAAGGAAAAATCGAATCTCAGTGTAGACCATCTTTCCCAGGCCCTGGAACTGACTTCTGAAGGGGACACGACCCGGGAAGAACAAAAAATCCTCGAGGGGATTGTTTCTTTTGGAAATACGGACACCAAACAGGTCATGCGGCCCAGGCTGGATATTTTTGCCTTGTCTGCAGAATTGAAATATCCGGAAGTTTTGGAAGAGATCAAAAAAAACGGGTATTCACGTATACCCGTGTATGCAGAGAATCTCGATGATGTGCTGGGGGTCCTGTATGTTAAGGATCTCCTTCCGTATCTCGAGCGGAAAACTTTTAACTGGACCACCCTGATTCGCAAACCCTTCTTTGTGCCCGAAAATAAGAAGCTGGATGATTTACTCCTGGAATTTCAGAATAAAAAGAACCACCTGGCCGTAGTCGTAGACGAATTTGGAGGTACCTCGGGTATTGTCACCCTTGAAGATGTTATCGAGGAAATTGTTGGAGACATCAGTGATGAGTTTGACGATGAGGATTTGGTGTACTCCAAATTAGATGAATACAATTTTGTTTTTGAAGGTAAAACCAATCTCAAGGATTTTTATCGGGCAGCTCAAATAGAAGACGACACAGATTTTGAAGCACATAAAGGAGAATCTGAAACGATAGCTGGTTTTGTGCTGGAAATTTCCGGAAGGTTTCCTAAACGAGGTGAAAAAATTCCCTTTAAAGGCTTCAATTTTACGGTTGAAAGCATAGATAAGAAGCGCCTGAAGCAAATTAAAGTAACCCTGCCGCATGAGAAATAGTATCTGCCTTTTATTGGCCTGTATGGTATTCGGACTTATAGGCTGTAAAGATGAACCCGTACCAAAACCATCAGCGATGCTCCGTCTGGAGTACCCGGAACAGGATTACAGCAGGATGGAATCCGATTGTCCTTTTGTTTTTGACTACAATCTTTTAGCGCAACCTAATTTTCAGGAGGGCTGTAATCTAGTGCTTGATTACAAGGAAATGAAAGGGAGTATATATCTTTCTTACAAACCGGTAGAAGGTAATATAAAAGAGCTTTTGTCCGACGCTCAAAAGCTTTCCTATGAACATGTGGTAAAGGCCGATAATATTCTCGAACAGCCTTTTATGAATGGGCAGGACAGGGTTTTTGGAATGTTCTATGAAGTCAAAGGGGATGCTGCTTCCCAATCCCAGTTCTATGTCACCGACAGTACACACCATTTTGTGACAGGATCTCTGTATTTTTACGCCAAACCCAACTACGATTCGATTCTCCCGGCGGCCGACTATCTGCAACAAGATATTCGTCGCATCGTAGAGTCGATCCGTTGGAAGGCTCAGTAACCCCAATACATCCGATATGTCCTCCTACACCCCGGAAGCGCTTCGAGAATGCCATAGGAAAATCCAACCCTATATCCATAAAACCCCTGTGCTGACTTCCCATCTCTTAAATGAGCTCACCGGGGCTTCATTATTTTTTAAGTGCGAGAATTTTCAGAGAGGCGGATCTTATAAAATGAGGGGGGCAACCCATGCTGCCTTGGTAAAGAAGGAGGAGGGGCCTTTACCCGGAGTGGTCACTCATTCCTCGGGGAATTTTGCCCAGGCCCTTTCCCTGGCTGCCCAATCCCTGAATATACCTGCCTATATAGTCATGCCCAAAAACGCCCCGGGAGTAAAAAAGCGGGCCGTTGCACAATACGGAGGATCGGTATTTGAATGTGAACCGACCCTTGAGGCCCGTGAAGCTGAGGCGGAACGGATTGGCAAAGAAACAGGGGCGATTTTCATACATCCCTCTAATGATCCCGGGGTTATGCTGGGTCAGGGGACTGCAGCCCTGGAGCTGCTGGAGGAAGTAGATGCCCTGGATCATATCGTCGCTCCTGTTGGTGGTGGAGGCTTGCTTGGGGGAACAGCACTGGCCTCAGCTTTTTTTGGCGGCCATTGCGAAGCAATCGGGGCAGAGCCACTGGCTGTTGACGATGCCTACAGGTCGCTTGAGGCAGGCCGGATTCTGGGAAATGAGAGCACGGATACTATAGCTGATGGCCTTAAAACTGTTTTGGGATCCTATACCTTTCCAGTGATCCAGCAGTATGTCCGGACGATACTCCGGGTTACAGAGGCTGAAATTATACAGGCCATGCACTTGATTTGGGAACGGATGAAAATCGTCGTGGAACCCTCCAGCGCTGTGGCACTGGCAGCGGTATTTAAAGATCCGGAACGGTTTAAGGGTAAACGGGTGGGAATTGTGATTTCAGGAGGTAATGTGGACCTCGGAAATCTTCCTTTTGCCTAGGGTTTACTCCTTGGGAGCACTGTTCTTTAAAAGGGATTCTGCCTGGGAAATACTCTCATTCATCGCCCTGGCCATCTCTTTTACTTTGACCAACTCTTCATCCAGCCATTCCGATTTTTGAGCGCTTAGTGTTTTTCCCTCCTGAATTTCTGCATAGTCAAACCGATCCCCAAAACCCTGCATCCAGTCCATCATGGCTGTATTGGCTTGCTGAAGATCGGAAATGGCATCCTGGTAACGCGAATCGTTGGTTGTGCTGTCAGCCAGGGGTTTGAGTTGGGATATCAATTGTCCGATCTCTCCCATTTTCGGCATGACCGAGTCGTGGACGGCGATTACCTCTTGCATACGGGTGTCCGTCTCTTTTTTCTCAGCACACGATAGCGTTAAGAAAAGGCTTAGAAGCACTACAGTGCCCCTGCCGAAACTCCTGGCAATAGGGGAATAGATAAAGCTGATTTTCATAAGGGGTGTTTATTCTGTCAAAAATAAGAACTTTGACCCAATTCAACTACAGATGAACGACTCCAGAAGGCGCCTTATCTATCTCGTGGTCCTTTCGATCATCTGGGGAAGTTCCTATATACTCATTAAAAAGGGCCTGGAAGGATTCAGTGCGATCCAGCTCTGGGGAGTTCGGGTATTGATTGCCGGTCTAATTTTGCTGGGGATCGGATTTGGTTCCCTTAAGACAATAGAAAGAAAGGACTGGAAATGGGTAGGGCTCAGTGGCCTGCTTGGGAGTTTTATCCCTATGTTCCTTTTTGCGTGGGCCGAGACGGAAATCGACAGTGGGGTGGTGTCTATTTTGAATTCGCTGGTACCTTTATTTACCATTTTTGTGGGGTACGGTTTATTTCGAATAGCCTTTACAATAAATCAAATATTGGGCGTAATTGTGGGATTGGCGGGAGCCGCCCTTATGATTTACCTCGGAAGTGCCGTAAACCCGGATCAAAACTACTGGTATACCTCGGCCGTGGTGGTGGCTTCTTTCTGTTATGCCGTTAATGCCAATATTATTAAGAGCAGGCTTCAGGATGTTAGCCCGATGGGCATTGCTACGGGGAATTTTATTTTTCTTATCGGCCCTGCGCTTCTTATCGTAATTTTTTCCGGCGCACTTTCAAAACCGGTGCGCGAAGGACCGTATTTCTTGAGTTCACTCGCTTACATCGGATTGCTCTGCGTTTTTGGCACAGCTATAGCCAAAGTAATGTTTAACCGGCTCATACAAATTTCAACACCCGTATTCTCGGTTTCCACAACCTATTTAATTCCCATTGTCGGCGTTTTTTGGGGGGTACTGGATGGAGAGCGTTTCAGCCCAGGGCAGGCGGGGGCGGCCTTACTTATCCTTTTCGGGATCTATCTTATAAATAAAACAAAAAGGGCGCCCCGACAGGAGCGCCCTTAACTCATTTTTAGCGTTCTGTCTAATTGAAGTCAGACTCCTGTACTTCATAATTGATTACGGCTTCCAGCAACTTGCTTTCCACTTGCTGTGGCCCCATCGCACTGATCTTCAATGCGGGGAACTTGATCCCATCCACTTCCTCATACCCTTTAATCAGGGCCTCCTGATTCTGGGTCTGACCGTTCATATTGATCAGCGTGGCTTCCTTGATTTTAAGGCCTGTTTCCACATCGTAGAAATAACTCGCCTGCACGGTCTCCCCGGGCACATCAATCCGATATGCTTTGGCATCCTCGACCGCTTCTATACCAACGAGTTTTGTTTCCGGATTCAAAGCGAAAGACTGTTCTGGAAAAATACCCAGTGTCTTTTTCATGTCCTGCTTCATCCCATCAGGCAGGGGTACTTTATTCCCGCCCTGTTTCATAAACAACTCATCTCCCTTGGCGATAATGCCCATCATAGGGGCATCGTTCATATAAGTGGTCTGGGCGTATCTGTCTGCGGTTCTCAACTCTTCACTTTTGATGGTCGCACCCATGGCCGAACCTTCATAGACGAGTTTCAATGATTTAATTTTATCAACGGCCTCTTTACCTCCGATGGCTTCAAAATAGGCGTCTACTACAGATTGTACGCTTACGCCTTCAGGCAGGTCTCCCCCAAAATCCGGTTTTTCCGTTGGGTTAGCGAATTTATCGTAGTACTTAATGGGTACTGGTTTCCCGTTAAAAGTTATTTTTTCCAGGTTTTCGAGCACTTCACTCCCTTTCCCCGCGACGACGATTCGCGCATTGCCGGGTTTAAAATATTCCCTGGAAACACGCTGCACATCTTCAATGGTAATAGCGTCGATGCGCTCCAGGAAAGTTTCATAGAAATCCTCGGGCAGGTCCTGTTGGAGGATATCTACTGCATAATTGGCCACAGTAGAAGGTTTCTCGAGCTGCATCACAAAGTTTCCGGCGTATTTGGCCTTGGCAAGGTCCAGATCCTTTTCTGTGATTGGCTGGTCGACCATATTATCGATCTCTTTTAAGATTTCGACAACGGCACTATCGGTAACCACATTTCGGACACCCGCAGTGGCTCCAAAAGTAGAAGTTCCCCATTTACTATTTCCAAGGGAGGAGTACGTACTATAGGTGTACCCTTTGTCCTGTCTCAAGTTCTTCATCAGCCTGCCGGAGAAACCGCCTCCTCCGAGGACAAAGTTGGCCAGCGTCGCCGACAGGTAGTCCGGATCGTTCTTTTTAAGATCAACCAGGTTTTCTACCCAAATCTCAGACTGCACCGCATTGGGCACATCCACAAAGTTGATCTGTGTGTATTGGGCATCCGAGGGGTCTGAAAACGAGAAGGAGGGGGGCGAAGCCTTAATCCAGGGGGTAAAGTACTTCTCAACAAGTTTTTTAACCTCCTTGACATTCGTATCCCCCACAACGACCAGGTAGGAATTGGCCGGCACAAAATAGTCGGCGTAGAAGCGCTCTACGTCTGACAGTGTTACATTGTTTACCGTTTCCTCTGTAGTGAATTCTCCGTTGGGATTATTTTTCCCATAGGCGAGCGCATAGCGAACCCTGTTGGCAATGGCTGAGGCGCTCTTTTCAGAGGTCTTCAAACCTGTGATCAGTTTTTCCTTTTCCTTGTCAAATTCTTCCTGAGTGAAATTTGGATTCAGGGCTGCATCTGCCATCAGTTCCATCAGTCTCGGGAAGTATTTGCTCAAACCTGATCCATAAGCCCCCTGGGAATAAATTTCCAGGCTCGCCCCCATAAAGTCGATTTCTTCGTTAAAGTCATCCATGGAGATGTTTTTTGAACCTTTCCCCATCATGCTTCCCGTAAGGCTGGCTACTCCGGCCTTGTCTCCTTCGAAAATCGGAGGGTTGTCGATATCGAGTTGAATGGATACGCGGGGAAGCTTATGGTTTTCCACCACCAGGACGGTGAGGCCATTGCCCAATTTAAACTGCTCTGCCTTATCCAGGTTAATTTTGGGTGCCGGTCCCGGTTCGGGCATTTTGGACCGGTCTATCTGAGCCTGGAGCGACAAGGCTCCCAGGGCCAATACGAGGGTAAATAGTAGCTTTTTCATAGTCTTAATTGTCCATTTTATCACCCGGCAAGTATTCAATGACCGCACGCTGGGTAGGTTTTAAATATTTTATGGCCACATCGCGAATTTCTTCCCGCGTAATGGATCTGAATATTTCGATTTCTTTATTGATCAGGGAAGTATCCCCGTAAAGCATATAGTTGGTCGCCAGGGAGCCTGCAATCCCCGCAATGGTGGAATTGGAGTTTACAAAGTCGTTTTCAAACTTATTCTGCAATTTCTGGTAGTCCTTTTCGGAGATCAGTCCCATCCGTAAAGCTTGTACTTCCTCCTCGATCTCCTCTACCAGGGTTTGAAGGGAAGTTTCCCCCACAGGGAGTCCAAAAATAAGATACATTCCATAGTCTTCCTGCCCGATGTTAAAGGCCCCTATCTGAAGCGCTTGCTTTTGTTCATCTACAAGTTTTTTGTAGAGCTTGGAACTTCTCCCATCGCTGAGGTAGGTAGAAATCATATCGAGTATACGGGCATCTCGTTCTCTGAAGCCAGGAGTCCTGTAGGCCACCATAGCCGCTGGAATCTGAATATTCGGATCGTACGCCTTCTCGCGAATTTCCTGGGTGATGGGTTCTTCTTTTGGAAATTCCCGGGTAATCTCCGCCCCTCTTGGGATGGGCCCGAAGTATTCCGAAATCATTTTTTTTGTTTTAGCGATGTCCAGGTCTCCGGCCACGACCAGGACCGCGTTGTTGGGCACATAATATTTGGCGTTGTACGCCCTTACATCTTCAAGAGTGGCTGCTTCCAAATCGCTCATATACCCGATATTCGGATCTTTGTATGGATGCTCCTGAAAGAGTGTCTTTCCGAGAACGGGAAGAAGCTGCCCATACGGCCTGTTGTCGTAATTCAGGCGTCTTTCTTCTTTAACCACTTCGATCTCCCGGTCTAGAGCTTCCTGGCTTATGGTCGGATGCAAGAGTCTTTCCGATTCCAGCCACAGGCCGAGTTCGAGATTGTTCGAGGGAAAGAGTTCGTAATAGTAGGTCCGGTCCTGAGAGGTGTTGGCATTGTTTTGCCCCCCACGGGTTGAAATGATTTCATCCCATCCGCCTGTGGGAATATTCTTTGAACCGTCAAAGAGCAGGTGCTCAAAAAGGTGTGCAAATCCAGTGCGTCCTTCTGTTCGGTCTTTGCCTCCCACATGGTACATAATTGAAGTGATGACCACAGGCGCGGAATTGTCCTGATGCAGGATCACATGGAGACCATTGTCCAGGTCGTATTCCTCATAAGCGACTTCCTGAGCCCGGACAAAACCGGCTACAAAGAGGATGATCGCAAGTAATTTCCATTTTTTCATAATCAAATTTTTAATAAGAAGTCGCAAGATACTGACAAAACCCGGAAAACTAAAAAAGTAAAGAACTCAAAAATCCACGCTTTACACAAAGAGAAAACCGCCAGGGGTTTAACACTATTTTATCATAAAGTTCGCCTTAGACCCCTTATCTTTTCATTAAACCAAATAACTATGAACATCTTTCGTTTCGCTTTACCCATCCGATTCGGTCTTGCCACCAGTGGCAGTCTTATCGCTTACTTCCTGATACTTTCTCTTTTTGACCTGCACACCAATGTATTTTATAGTCTTTTTAATGGGGTCATTACCGGATTCGGTATTTATGAAGCCATTAAATACTATAAACTCGAAATGGGTGATAAATTTACCTATAGTGCAGGTTTTACCGCAGGATTGACTGTGGGTTTTGTCGCCACGATTATTTTCACGCTGTTTTTTGCCATATACAGTACGGAGGTGAATACAGCCTTTCTTGAAAACCTGTCGACAACCTTCTTTAAAGATTTTAAGGGTTTTGAAGCTATCGTGTTTTTTACGGTGGCGATCATGGGGTTTGCCACTACGATGGCTCTTACCCTCACATTTATGCAGCTTTTTAAAACGAGTTACACACCAAAAAAAACTGATTAAATACCCTTTCTATTTCCGTATTAACTCCTATATTTGCACCCGCCTTAGCCAAAACTTCAGATCGTTGGAGGGGAAAGGCCTAAAAGTTCATTTTTTAAAACAACGCTATGTACGCAATTGTAGAGATAGCAGGGCAGCAATTTAAAGTTGCAAAAGACCAGAAGGTTTTCGTGCATCGCTTAAAGGAAGAAGAAGGGAAAAAAGTTACCTTCAGCAATGTTCTTCTGATTGGCAATGATGCTTCGGTAACTGTTGGCGCCCCGGCTATAAAAGGTGCTGCCGTAGAGGCAAAAATTTTAAAGCACCTTAAGGGAGACAAGGTTATTGTCTTCAAGAAAAAGAGAAGAAAAGGGTACCGTGTTAAGAACGGACATCGGCAGTATCTGACAGAACTGTTGATTGAAGGAATTAAGGCTTCAGGTGCCAGGGTTGAGACTTCTGAAGAGAAGGCTCCTGCCACAAAGAAAGCTAAGCCAGCTGCGGAAGCTCCAAAAAAGGAAGCTGCTCCAAAAGCAAAAGAAGTAAAAGCTCCGGCTGCAGAAGCAGTTGAAGATTTCAGCGGGAAAACCGTTGCAGATCTCAAGGCACTGGCCAAAGAGAAAGGTATCAGCGGGTATTCTTCCATGAAGAAGGCTGAACTCCTCAAAGCGTTGACAGGTAAGTAAATAGTAACCGGGAATATTTTCCCGAAAATAGAATAGATCATGGCACATAAGAAAGGTGTAGGTAGTTCCAAAAACGGACGGGAGTCCGAATCGAAACGCCTCGGGGTTAAAATCTTCGGAGGTCAAAACGCTATTGCCGGAAATATTATCGTACGTCAAAGAGGTACGAAGCACAATGCCGGGGATAATGTTTATGTAGCGAAGGATCATACGCTACATGCCAAGGTTGATGGTGTTGTCCGTTTTACCAAGAAGGCAGGCGGAAAATCTTTTGTATCTATTGAGCCGGTAGCTGAGGCTTAAATTTACAGATCACCTTATAATAAAGACCCGTTTCACCTTCAGGTGAAGCGGGTTTTTTCGTCCCCTTGAAAGAGAATAAATCGAGCTGAACTCCAGTGATTTCCATTCATCCGATAAAAAAATCCCCGGGTTTTGCCCGGGGATTTTTTAGTAAAGTATGGTATTGTAGTTTAATACCGGTAGTACTCCGGCTTATAAGGGCCTTTTGGGTCCACACCGATATAGCTTGCCTGCTCGTCACTGAGGCGGGTTAATTCCGCCCCAAGGCGTTCCAGGTGCAATTCAGCTACCTTTTCATCCAAATGCTTTGGCAGGGTGTATACCTTTCGCTCATATTCTTCACCCCGCTTCCATAACTCGATTTGGGCAAGGGTCTGATTTGTAAAGCTGTTGCTCATCACAAAACTCGGATGGCCCGTAGCACACCCCAGATTTACCAGGCGCCCTTCGGCCAGGACGATGAGGTCTTTGCCGTCCAAAGTATATTTATCTACCTGTGGCTTGATTTCATCCCGCGTTTGTCCAAAGGTGCCATTGAGCCAGGCCATATCGATTTCATTGTCAAAATGGCCGATGTTGCAAACAATCGCCTTATCCTTCATAGCGCGGAAATGTTCCTCCCGGATAATATCTTTGTTTCCAGTTGCGGTAATGACCACGTCAGCAGTGCCCACTACAGATTCGAGCTTCCGCACTTCATAACCATCCATACAGGCCTGCAGAGCGCATATAGGGTCTATTTCAGTGACTGTAACAATCGCTCCGGCCCCTCTGAAACTCGCCGCGGTTCCCTTGCCGACATCTCCGTACCCTGCAACGACTACTCTTTTCCCGGCTAACATGGTATCTGTTGCCCGGCGAATGGCATCCACTGCACTTTCGCGACAGCCGTATTTATTGTCAAATTTAGATTTAGTCACCGAATCGTTGACATTGATAGCCGGTACGGGCAGGGTACCATTTTTGACCCGTTCGTACAGTCGCAGAACCCCGGTGGTGGTCTCTTCAGAAATACCTTTGATTTCAGCGGCGAGTTCGGGAAAGCGATCCAGCACCATATTGGTCAGGTCCCCCCCGTCGTCGAGGATCATATTTAAAGGTTTGCGGTCTTCTCCAAAGAACAGTGTTTGTTCTATACACCAGTCGAATTCCTCCTCGCTCATCCCTTTCCAGGCATAAACCGGTATTCCGGCAGCGGCAATGGCTGCAGCAGCGTGGTCCTGTGTAGAGAAAATGTTACAAGAGCTCCAGGTAACCTCAGCTCCCAGGGCTGTAAGGGTTTCAATAAGCACAGCAGTCTGTATGGTCATATGAAGGCATCCTGCTATACGCGCACCTTTCAAAGGCTGAGTTTCTCCGTACTCTGACCTCAGCGCCATAAGTCCGGGCATTTCGGCTTCCGCGAGTTCGATTTCCTTACGACCCCATGCCGCCAGGGAAAGATCCTTAACTTTGTAAGGAACGTATTCGATTGTTTTAGTACTCATAGTCAATATAAATTTTTATTGCGTAATGTTTCCAGAGGGTCACCTTCGATTCCAATGGCCCACAGGCTCTCCTGAAAAACGATTTCAAAGATACGGATAAGATTACAAAACAATGCCACTTTACAAGACACTAACAAGCAGCGAGGCTTTTCAGCTATACCTCTGGAAGATCGAAGAATCAGAGTTGTGGCTCTCCAGGGATATCGTCCTGACCCCCCATTGTCAGGCGCGGCTGGAGGGGATGAAGTCTGAGCTCCATCGAAGGGGATTTCTCAGTATCCGCCACCTGCTTGCACAGGCGGGGTATACAGATTCAGATCTGTATTATGACGAGGCCGGGAAACCCCATCTGAAGGATGGCACCTTTATTTCCATTACCCATTCCTTTCAGTTTACCGGGATTATCCTGTCAAAGAAGCAGGAGGTGGGCATTGATATTGAAAAGCAAAGGGATAAAATACTGCGAATTGCGCATCGGTTTACCCCTGTCAGGGAATACAGGACCCTCGCCAATGACCAGGCCCTGATCCGCAAACTGACCATGGTGTGGGGCGCTAAGGAATCAATTTACAAAATTATGGGGATCCATGGGCTGAGTTTTTTAAATCATATCCGGGTTGCGGAATTTGATCTGGAGCAGGGTCATACGAATGCCGAGGTGTTCATAAAGGGAACATCCGGGAGGTTTGAGGTTTATTTCATGGAATTTGAGGGCTTTACCCTGGCCTATGCGCTCAGTATTTGAGAGTGGTTTTAGCCAATCTCACCAGAAGCGATGGGAGGATTCCGATAGACCGCCTACCTTTGATATTTAAAAAAAGTCCGTGGAAATTTCAGTCGAACTAACCTTTAGCCCGCTTCAGGATGGGTATGAGCCCCAGATTATTCGTTTTATTAAAGCACTTAGGAACTCAGGTCTCACTGTGCTTGAAAACCCTATGAGTACCCAGATTTACGGGGATTATGCCCGGGTAATGGAAGTGCTGAATCGGGAAATGTACACGAGCCTGGAGGGAGTTGAACAGGGGGTTTTTTACTTAAAAATGGTCAAAACAGACCGAAGTGCCTATGAGCCCCATTTTTGATTTTTTCCTGGATCCATACCGGGAGCGCTCCGTATTTTTTATCCTGCTTGAAGTTGTCGCATTTGTATTTGGAATTGCCAGTGTTGTCCTGGCAAAACGCGAAAGTATCCTGGTGTACCCCACGGGTTTGATCGCCACTGTAATCACTATGTACCTTTTCTTTAAGGACAGGCTTCTCGGGGATATGATGATCAATCTGTATTACTCCCTGATGAGTATCTACGGTTGGTGGAACTGGTCCAGGCGCAAGGAGGGAGCTACTGTAGTGCATATTTCCAGAACGAATAAAACTGAAAAAGGTATAGGATTTTTATTTTTTGTCGCGGCCTCGGGCCTCAATTACATTATTTACAAGGTCTTTGATGTTGCCATCGGCCCCTCGAATTATGTGGATATACTCACCTCCGGAATATTCTTTACCGCCATGTGGTATATGGCTACCAAAAAACTGGAAAACTGGACCCTCTGGATTTTGGCAGATCTCATTACCATACCCCTTTATGCCTACAGGGGTTGGGGAATGTTGTCCCTTCAGTATTTGATATTCACTATCTTGGCTGTTCAAGGTTACAGGGAATGGAAAAAACGTTTAAACAAGAACCTTCAAACATCCTGAAAGTAGTAGTTTTTGGTCCTGAATCTACGGGGAAAACGACCCTTGCCAAAGCCCTGGCCTCCCACTACCAGACACAGTGGGTTCCGGAATACGCCCGGGAGTACCTGCAGGAAAAATGGAATCGCACCCGGGAGACGTGCCGTCCAGAGGATCTTCCTCCTATTGCGTCAGGTCAGATGGCACTGGAAAACACCCTCACCCGCTCGGCTAATCGATTGTTGATTTGTGATACCGACCTTTTGGTGACTAAAGTGTATTCTGAAGCGTATTATGACGGGTTCTGCGATCCGGAAATTGAAAGATATGCCCTGCAGAACACTTACGACTTGTATTTACTTACCGGAATCGATGTGCCCTGGGTTCCTGACGATCTGCGCGATAAACCGGAAGAGCGGGAAGAGATGTTCGCGCGATTCAAATCGGCTCTGGAGCTCAATAAGCGCAGTTTTATTATATTAAGGGGATCCCCTGAAAAAAGGCTTGAGGAAGCCATTTACCAAATTGATAAACTCTTGAATCCATGAATCCATTTTCAGAGGAAGATAAACTTCTCCTGTCCAAAAAGGGGATTACCCCTGAGAAGGCCGCCCAACAGATTGAAACCTTTCGGGAGGGGATACCCTATGTAGCCCTGTCCAAAGCAGCTGTAGTCGGGGATGGGATTATCCGGCTTTCCCAGGAGCAACAACTGCACCTTCGGAAGTATTACAAGGAACAAAGATCGGATCTGAGAGCCCTTAAGTTTATTCCGGCCTCCGGTGCTGCTTCCCGTATGTTCAAAGATTTATTCGGGTTTTTACAAAGCTTCAACCCTAAGGATACACCCCTTGAGGACTTTTTAAACCGTCCGGATCAGAAAGCGATTAAAACATTTTATGAGGGGTTAGAGCGCTTTCCGTTTTTCGATGAAATTTCGAGGTCGCTCCCTTCAAAGTCACAGACCAAGGGAGAGATGTTATATGCTTTTGTCTCTGAAATGCTCACCGAAAAGGGAAAGAATTACGGGTTCTATCCCAAAGGCCTTTTGCCCTTTCACAAGTATGGAAAACGGACGGCAACCCCCTTTGTGGAACATTTAAAGGAAGGGGCCGCCTATGGGAGATCGGGTAATGCATCTCGTCTGCATTTTACTATTTCTCCCCAGCACAGGGATTTGTTCCAGAAGGAAGAGGATTCATTTGCAGCTGCAATATCCGCTGCTGCGGGTTGCGATTTTAAGATCACCTATTCGTATCAAAAAGAGTCCACAGATACCCTGGCAGTTACTCCTGATAATGAACCATTCCGGGATGGAAGCGGGCAGCTGCTTTTCCGACCCGGTGGGCATGGGGCCCTTCTTGAGAACCTCAACGAACAAGACGCTGATTTGCTTTTTATAAAGAATATTGACAATGTTGTACCAGACCGGTCCCTGGAGGAAATTGCGGCCTGGAAGGAAGTGCTGGCAGGGTACCTGCTAAAAGTACAGTCCAAGGCATTCAGTTTTCACAGAATGCTGGTCGACGGAACGGTGGATCACGATTTGTTAAAACGAGTGCATGCGTTTCTGGAAACGGGGCTGAACGTAAGATTTCCCGATGCCTTTCCGGGTTATAGCCTCGAAGAACAGATGGCTGTGCTTATCGACAAGTTGTCTCGCCCTATCCGGGTTTGCGGTATGGTCCGCAACGAAGGAGATCCCGGGGGAGGTCCCTTCTGGATAAAAGATACCATGGGGAATGAGTCTTTACAGATCGTCGAGTCGGCCCAGGTGGATTTGGAAGACGAGGCCCAACTCGAGATTTTTGAGAAGGCGACCCACTTTAATCCGGTAGATTTAGTTTGCGGGGTGCGTGACGCTTTTGGCAAAAAATTGGACCTGCTGCAATACGTGAATTCCAAACAGGGCTTTATTGCTTCAAAAACCTTCGAGGGCAGGGAATTAAAAGCGTTAGAGCTTCCGGGTCTCTGGAATGGTGGGATGGCGTATTGGAATACCGTATTTGTGGAGGTCCCGGGGAGTACTTTTAACCCCGTTAAAACCGTAAATGACCTGCTCAAGCCGGCCCACCAGCCCTGATTTTGGGGAGGGTCAAATAAGGAAAAAATCATTTTTGTCATCAGGGGGATGTCCGTATCTTTGAGGCATCTCATAAGGGGTGCTTTGGTTTTTAAGGGATTGTAGATCGCATAAAAACCGGGCTGAGATTATACCCGATGAACCTGGGCAGGTAATGCTGCCAAGGGAACACCGAGAGAGTTCATCCTCAATTTCAGGAGTTCTCCTTCTTTCCATCCGGGTTGGCATTTTGCCACAAAAACGAATTCACCACTGAATAATGGCCCCTTTTGTTCGTAAATATAGTACGAATGAAAAAGATAGTTTTATGGGGATTGTTTTTATCGATCCCTTTGGCAACACTGGCCCAGGAAACACAGACGGATACCACCGAATTGGATCAGATCGCCCTGGATGAGGTTCTGGTTTCAGCTGTCCGGGTAACCCGTGAGGCCCCGGTAACGTTTTCCAATCTGAAAAAGGACCGAATTGCCAAACGCAATCTTGGACAGGACATACCAATCCTGATGAATTACCTGCCTTCGGTAGTCACCACCTCAGATGCAGGTGCCGGGATTGGATACACCGGGATACGGGTAAGGGGTAGTGACGCCACCCGTGTGAATGTCACTATAAATGGGGTTCCTTATAACGATGCGGAATCTCAGGGAACTTTTTGGGTCAATATGCCCGATTTTGCCTCTTCAACCGAAAGCTTGCAACTTCAACGCGGGGTAGGAACCTCTACTAACGGGGCGGGAGCCTTTGGGGCCAGTTTGAATATTCTCACCGACGTGGTCTCCTCCGAGGCTTACGCCGAACTTACAGCATCAGCAGGTAGTTTTAATACCCACCGGGCCACAGCGAAATTCAGTACAGGTTTGCTGGGAGATCAATTTGAATTTTCCGGCCGGCTCTCCCGGATTGCCTCTGACGGGTACATCGATCGCGCAGCTTCGGATTTGGATTCCTATTTTCTTCAGGGTGCTTTTGTAAAGGAAAAAACCCTGCTGAAGGCCCTTCTGTTTGGAGGTCATGAAGTGACATATCAGTCCTGGTATGGTTTTGATCCCGATGTACTCAGCGCTATTGGGGTAGACAACAACCTGGAAACCAATCGCAGGTACAATATTGCGGGCATTCAGTTTGACCGGGATGGAAATTTCGAAGGGTTTTACGACAATCAGGTAGATGATTACAAACAGGACCACTTCCAATTACACTGGAACCAGCAATGGACAGAGGCTTTTCAAACCAACATTGCCCTTCACTACACACGGGGACGCGGGTTTTTTGAAGAATACGTAGACGAGTGGTATTACACCAATGTCCTCTTTGCCCCGGATGCCCAATTGAGTTTTCTGGGTTTGGATAACCCCGTTATTGACGGGGAGGAAATCAGTACGATGGATTATGCACGCCGGCGCTGGCTGGACAATGATTTCTACGGGACTGTTTTTTCAGGAACCTATCGTCAGGGGCCTTTGGAGGTGCTCCTCGGGGGAGGGTGGAATACCTACAGAGGTGATCACTTCGGGGAGGTGATATGGGCCAGGTATGCCGGGGGGCTTGAGCCCCGGGATCGTTACTACGAGGACGATTCTCAAAAGGACGACCTCAATATATTTGCCAAAGCCAGTTACCGTCTGGGAAACAAATGGCAGTTCTTTTTGGATCTGCAGTACAGAGGTGTTCGATACCAGGCAAACGGGGAACAAACCGGACTGGTGGATGATCGATTCAGGTTTTTTAACCCCAAATCGGGGATCACATATAGGATCAACCCTTCCCAGAACCTGTATTTGTCCTATGCCGTTGCAAATCGGGAACCCAACAGGAATGACTATGAAAACGGGAACCCCAAACCGGAGCGCCTGCAGGATTTTGAATTGGGTTGGCGATACCTGAAGGAACGGACCAGCATAAACGCCAACCTGTACTATATGCGCTACAAGGATCAATTGGTGCTCACCGGGGATCTCAACGATGTAGGGGCTCCTATCCGGTCCAATATTGGAGATAGCTACAGGCTGGGTCTGGAAATTGATGTGGATATGCCTCTGGGCCGGGCATTTCAATGGCAACCCAACCTGGCCCTTAGTACCAACCGGAATATCGATTTCTTTTTCAGGCGGGATGGGGAGCTGACCAATTTAGGAAATACCCGGATCGCCTTTTCTCCGGAAGTGGTCCTGGGGAGCCGGTTGGTGTATAACTTTTCAGAAGACTTACAGTTTGCCCTGCTGACCAAGTTCGTGGGGGAGCAGTTTATGAGTAATATTGAAGCCGAAAAATCAAAATTGGAGGCCTACACCCAAACCGATTTCAACCTCCAGTACCGTATAAAACCTTTTGGTTGGTTCTCGAACGTGGCCCTTACCCTTCTTGTGAACAATATTTTTGACGCGAAATTCAGTTCAAACGGGTACTTCTACACCTTTGATGATGATTTCAGTAATCCAGGTAGTGTAACTACGGTTGAAGGAGTAGGGTATTACCCCCAGGCGGGTATTAATTTCCTGGCCGGGATTACAGTTCGTTTCTGAGGGTAACCCCTAGTTAGAGATGACAACACTGTTCCCGCTGGCATTCGCCCGATACTCCAGCATATCGAAGTAGCGATTGCCATCATCCGGGCGGTCCAGTTGCTGGCCTGTAAACAAACTGTACTCGTAATCCTCACAGGAGCAGCGGGCATTCTGTCCCGTAATTGCCATGGTCGAACAGGAATTCGGGCTGTGGTTCGGGCAACTGGCTTCAAAAGCGCGAAAGACGTCAAATCCTGTGTTCATCACAAACACCCCCCGAATCCCGACCCCCTCTGTGGGGATGTAAACCGGGTTACCAATGGTCATCAGATCGGCGTATGACGGGAGGGCCAGATTGATTTCGAACCGGAACCCCAATTCCTGCAAATACGGGTTGCGCTGCCCGGTATCGCTATCACAACAGACGAGTATAAAGAGCAACAGCACAGGGAGTAAGAAGCGTTTTAAGGACATCCGATCGCTTTTGATTTCCGCAAAATTCCGTAAAAAAAACCTATCTTTGTTTAAATCCTCAAAATAACTTACAATTCAGGTAAGTATTACGGGGATTTTCTGTTTATAAATTAGTTTCACTATGAGTAAAGTTTCATACTACACGGAAGAGGGGTTAAAAAAACTGAAGGAAGAGCTGAATCAACTCAGGGATGTGGAACGGCCCAAGGCATCTCAGGCAATCGCTGAAGCCCGTGATAAGGGAGATTTATCAGAGAATGCAGAATACGACGCTGCCAAGGAGGCTCAGGGGCTCCTGGAAATGAAAATTGCCAAGCTCGAAGAGACCCTGTCCAATGCCAGGCTTATTGACGAATCCCAACTGGACACCTCCAAGGTGCTGGTGCTTTCAAAAGTTCGGCTTCGAAATAAACAGAACAAAATGGAGGTGGCTTATACCTTAGTCGCAGAAAGTGAGGCGGACCTGAAAGCCGGAAAGATCTCTGTAACTTCACCAATAGGAAAAGGGCTTTTGGGAAAGAAGGTGGGAGATGTCGCTGAGATTCAGGTACCCAGTGGTGCCCTGAAATTCGAGATTCTGGAAATATCGCGATAAAATATTGAAGATTACACCAACCAGTTGCCCGACGAGATACTTATACGTATAACTCGGGGGCGTAATAACGGGAATTATGGCAAGTATTTTTACCCGGATAATCAATGGCGAAATCCCCTGCTATAAAATTGCAGAGGATTCGGATAATTTTGCTTTTCTCGATATTCAACCCAATGCCCCGGGGCATACGTTGTGCATCCCCAAGAGGGAAGTGGACAAAATCACGGATTTGGATGCCGGGGCCTATATGAGCCTGATGCGCTTTAGCCGGGAAGTCGCTTTGGCTTTAGAGGCAAGCGTGGATTGCAAGCGGATTGGCATGACAGTAATCGGCCTGGAAGTACCCCACGTGCACGTACATCTGATTCCCCTTCGTGAAATGGCAGATGCCACATTCCAGACAAAAGCCAAACTCTCTCCTGAAGCCTTTGAGGCCATAGCGGAGAAAATCAGATCCAGGCTCAAATAAAATTTTAAAGTTCACACTCCAATTTCTGTTGGGAACATAAGCCAGTGGCCTTGTCGTAATGCACATACCCCAGGTGCACCCCGTTTTGCTGCCGGTCTTCCAAGTATACTCAGGGCCCTGATGCCAGGAGTGTGTAAACCAGCGCGCCTGCCAGGACTATTCCCAGGAGAACCAGGATAAAGAAAAGTGGTCGAAACCTGATCTTTGCCTTTTCGGGCTTCAGGGCTTTCTGATAATATTCTACGCTGCGTTCAATGTCCTGGGTCCACCGGATTGGATAGAGGACGGAGCCACAGGTGTTGCATTTGAGTTCGTGGGTTACCTCAGGGGTGATTCGGTCGAAGAACCGACCGATCAAATGCTTTTGGTAGAAAGTGAGCGTTAAATCCTGATTAAAACATTCAGGACAATTATTGGTCACAGGGTTCTGACTTAGAATATGTCTTTCGTTCGCCGCCATATCAACTGAGGGTTTTAAAACTGAGTTGCATCACGGTTCCTTCCTTCCCGGAAGAGAGCACCTTGATTTTCCCTTGATGGTATTCTTCAACAATTCGTTTTACCAGAGACAGTCCAAGGCCCCATCCGCGTTTTTTGGTCGTAAAACCCGGATTAAAGATTTCCTGAAATTGTTTCCTGGGGATGCCGTGTCCGGTGTCGCATACCAGGACGTTGACTGACTGGTTGCCCTGGAGAATCTCAATGGAGATCTCCCCTTTTCCCTTCATGGCATCGATTCCGTTCTTGACGAGGTTTTCTATTGTCCAGTGGTACAGGGATTCATTCAGGGAAACGCTTGCGGATTCCACTTTGGTGTGAAAGGTGAATGTAATGAGCCTGGAACTTCGGGTCTGTAAATATTCAAAGGCGGTTTTGGTTTCCGCCACAATGTCCCGGGGTTCTAATTTGGGTAGAGACCCGATCTGGGAAAACCTTTCGGTTATGGTTTGCAGCCGGCCGATATCCTTTTCGATTTCCGTGGTAATCCGGGGGTTTACAGCCTCGTTTTTCAACAGCTCATTCCAGCCCAAGAGGGAAGTCAGCGGCGTCCCAATCTGATGCGCCGTCTCTTTGGCCATCCCTGCCCATAATTTATTCTGTTCGGAAACTTTGTTGGTTTTAAAGAAAAAGAAAATGACAGTCCCGAAAAGAAAAATGATGAGCAATAGGGCAATGGGGTAATATTTTAGTTTATTGAGTACTTCGGAGTTGCCGTAGTAGAGGGTCGCCAGATGTTCGTTCTGATAGTCGATTTGAATCGGTTTGTTTTCAGCTTGAAAGTCCCTGATCTTCTTTTGTATACGGGTGCTGTCCTCAGGGGAGACCTTGGGCATATTATTGATCTTGACAGAACCGTCCGCATTTACAAGGATCATAGGGGTCGTGGTATTTCGTTGCAACACTTTCAAATGAAGCGTGCCCAGTTCCAGATTCTCTGAGGATCGGAGAAGTTCGGATTGGGCAGTAGCCCATATCTCCATTTTATGTCGCTCTTCTTCTTTGAATTTTTTGAAAAAACTGTTGGTATTCCAAAGTATCAGGCTGACGATAACAAAGGCGGAGATCAGCAAAAATGTATTCGAAAACTTCCCTGGAGGATTTATTTTCATGCCCCTTTCTTGTAGTCATTAAAGATAACTGAAATTGAAGGGAATTGTTGTGAGAAGTATGATTTTGACCTTCTGCTTTCTGGCAGATTTCAATACCTTTGTCACCATGAGTGACTCCTACCTGACCCTCTTGCCTGAAAAACTGGAAACCCGGGATTTGCACGGGTATTTGCTCGGAGCAGTAGGTCCGAGGCCTATTGCTTTTGCGAGTACCGTAGACAGGGACGGAAAACCTAATCTCGCCCCCTTTAGTTTTTTTAATGTCTTTAGTGCCAATCCGCCGATTTTGATTTTTTCCCCGGCTCGCAGGGTCCGTGACAATACCGTCAAGCATACCCTTGAAAATGTAATGGAAACCCGGGAAGTGGTCATCAATGTTGTTTCTTATGCCATGGTACAGCAGATGTCCCTTGCCAGCACGGAGTACGACCGGGGGGTAAATGAATTTGTAAAGGCCGGATTTACCATGTTGCCCTCAGAAGTCGTTACCCCCTGCCGGGTGGGGGAGTCCCCCGTTCAATTTGAATGTGAGGTAACCAAAATTGAACCCTTGGGAGAATCAGGTGGTGCCGGGAATCTTATATTTTCAAAAGTAGTCCGGGTACATATCAGCAGGGATGTGCTGACAGAAACCGACACCCTTGACCCTGAAAAGCTGGATTTGGTAGCCCGGATGGGGGGTAATTGGTACTCCAGGGCCGTAGAGGGGCTTTTTGAGGTTCCCAAACCCTTGACTACAAAGGGTATTGGTGTAGACCTTATCCCGGAAGCCATCCTCAAGAGTCCTGTGCTGAGTGGGAATGACCTCGGGATGTTGGGGAATTTTGAGCGCTTGCCCTCCCAGGCGGAGATCGCCGAATTTCTCGAGATGAACCCGGAGCTTCAAAACCTGCTGAATGTCTCAGAAGAGCTTCAGATACACGCACGGGCCAAAGCCTTTCTACACCAAAACGATGTAGAGTCCGCCTGGAAAATACTATTGGCCACAGGAGCCTGACCTGTTCATAGACCCTTCCAAAAGGAGGTCTTGAAAGGGAATGATTTTAAAATTTTAAACAAAGAAACGCAGTTAGAAATTATGGAAGTACAAGGAACAATCAAACTTATTGACGAGACAAAAACATACGGTTCAAACGGCTTTCGCAAAAGAGAGCTGGTATTGACCACAGATGAACAATATCCACAGCACCTGATGATCGAATTCGTTCAGGACAAAACGGATCTGTTGAATAATTTTCAGGTAGGACAGCAGGTCAATATAAGTATCAATTTACGGGGCCGGGAGTGGGTCAATCCGCAGGGAGAGACCAAATACTTCAATTCCATTCAGGGATGGCGGATTGAATTGGTGCAGGCTGGTGAAAAAGGAGGGAATATGCCGCCAGTCCCACCAATGGAGGCCTTTGAACCTGCGGAAAACCTCAAAGAAGAGGACTACGACGACCTCCCTTTTTAAACCGTGTTTGCTCGGGATATATTTGGCAAACCGCGCACCGGCAAACTGTTTTTAGCCTATGTCCCTGACCCGTACTGTTGAGGTAATATTCAGGAGATTTCTACCCTCTCCTTTTGTTATTGCATTGCTCCTGACCCTGGTCACCATGGGCCTCGCCCTGGTTTTTGGAGAATATCCCGAGGGAGAAAACACCGGGAAGGATATCCTCAGGTCATGGGAAAAGGGGCTGTGGAATCGGGGACTCCTCGTGTTTGCATACCAGATGATGCTGATTCTGGTATTGGGCCATGTACTGGTACTCAGCAAGCCTATGGAACGCCTGATCCTTCGGCTCACCTCCCTCACGCGGGATGGAGCCTCGGCAGCCCTCCTGGTTGCCTCGACTACTATGTTGGTTTCATTTTTTAACTGGGGGCTGGGCCTGATCTTTGGCGCTATTTTGGCGCGAAAAGTAGGCGAATATGCACAGAGGCAACAAATCCCATTGAATTATCCCCTGATTGGAGCCTGCGGCTACGTCGGTTTGATGATCTGGCATGGAGGAATCAGCGGATCGGCACCTATAAAAGTTTCTGAACCCGGCCATCTCGCCGGCCTTATGAACTCGGCTTCAAATGGAGCTGACTTAAATATATATCCCGAGACGATTCCCACTTCAGATACGATTTTTAGCCTGCCAAACCTGGTAGTGTTTGTACTGGTATTTGCAGCGATTTGTGCCCTTGTTTATTATTTGGGGCGAAAGACGGGCCCTACCCTTATTTCGTTGCCATCCTATGCATTTTCCCCAAGGGAAAAGTCACCTGCCTCAGGAGCGGAACGGCTCGATCACTCCCCCGTTTTATCCACGGTTTTGGGAAGTCTGATTTTTGTTGCTTTTCTGGTGCAGTACCTGCCTCAACTCAAAACGCTGAATCTGACCCCGGACATGCTCAATTTCTTTATGTTGGGCCTGGCCATACTTCTGCATGGGAACATTCGAAGTTTTTTACAGGCAACCCAGGAAGCTATTGGAGACACAGCCGGAATCCTGATACAGTTTCCGCTTTATTTCGGGATCATGGGAATCATGACGGAAAGTGGTCTGATCCACCGGATCTCTGATTTTTTTGTAGCCGTGAGTACGGATAGGACGTTTCCTGTTTTTACTTTTTTCAGCGCGGGCCTGGTTAATGTTTTTGTCCCGAGTGGAGGGGGGCAGTGGGCCGTACAGGGCCCGATAATTTTAGAAGCTGCCCAGCGCCTTGGGGTATCGTTTCCGAAAGCTGTCCTGGCCCTTTCCTACGGGGATCAACTCACCAATATGCTCCAACCTTTTTGGGCCCTGCCCCTTTTGGGGATTACCAGGTTAAAGGCTCGTGAGATCCTTCCGTATACTTTGCTTTTTATGTTTGTGGGGGGGGTGATTTTCCTGGGTGGTTTGTGGTTTTCCTGATCGTTCAGTATATTTTGCTTTAAAAAATAGCCACTTTGAAATCCCAGCATATTCCCGTTCCCATCCTGACCCGGCGCCTGGTATTTCCTCCGGTAACCCAGGCAACCTCGGAAGGATTACTGGCTGTAGGCGGAGACCTGAGTGCGGATCGCCTGATGCTGGCCTACCGCAATGGGGTGTTTCCCTGGTTTAGTGATGATTCCCTTTTGTTGTGGTGGAGCCCGGACCCGAGGGCAGTCCTTTTTCCCAAAAAACTCAAGATCTCCCGGAGTATGCGGCGATTACTGCAGAAGGATCGTTTCAGAGTCACCCGAAATAGGAATTTCACAGAGGTAATTACACATTGTGCCCGGGTGGAACGCGGGGAGCAGGAGGGAACTTGGATTACTGAGCGCATGCTGCAGGCCTATGAAGAGTTGCATAATTTGGGGTATGCCGTTTCTTATGAAGTATGGGAGGACAACAAGCTGGTAGGCGGTCTTTACGGGATCGACCTCGGGCATGTCTTTTGTGGAGAAAGTATGTTCAGCCTGGTTTCCAACGCTTCTAAAGTGGCTTTTATACAGATGGTGCGGGAATTGGAAGTTCAGGGATACAGTTGTATAGACTGCCAGGTGTACTCCCAACATCTGGGCACATTGGGGGCCGAGGAAATTCCGAGGGAGGCCTTTTTACAGATACTTACAAATTCAGGATAAGAGAAGAAAGCAGAAATAGAACAGGGCGCCCTTCCAACCAAAGCCCGACCCTGCGATACTCCGTTCCAACCTGTATTTTTGCCGTATTATTGGCTAAATAACCAAGCCAGGCACTGGCCCGCAGGCCATACACAGGTCGGATACCCTTACCGACGGAGTTAAGGGCTTCCAGGCTCCCAACCCAGTAGAGTTCTCCCGGGTCAAGTTTTTCCCCCTGTACAGGGCCGTCCGCTGAAAAGCGGTATCTGAAACGGTGCAGGGTACGGGAGGTAAGTATACGCTGTTCTGTTCGAAATCGATGTCCGAATCGAATGGAATGCTTGCGGTGGATAAGGTTGAATTGCTGTGTCAGGCGCAATTCATTTTGATCCGGTCCTTCAAAAGGCTCTCTCAGGCGGTACATTATTCCCAGGCCCAGACTGCGTTGACGGGGCAGTTTAAAGTTTGAAAAGTGTGCGAGATCTAAATGGATCGTCCCAATACCGGAATCCATTGGATTTAAGAAAAGTGCGCGTTGGGCAAAAGAAAAATTATGGGTGTAGCCCGGACTTAATGAATAGTTCAGGGAAATCTGGGGTTGCAGAAATCCTATAAGATCGTCCTGCCCCCAGCATGTGCCGGAATAGAAAGCCAAACATAGAATCCCCATCCTTTTAATAAAGGACATGATCGTAATTTGGGGGTAGGGATTTGCGCTGATTTAAAAACTTCCCTTCAAAATCAAAGAGGATTTCAAAGTCCATATAGTGCCCTGTAGTTTTGCCATAAACCATTACCTCATATCGGATTTCCGGGAGTATCAGGTTTTGAAAGGCATTTCTAAAGGTTTCTTCTGTGGAAGCAAAGGCCGTCCTTGGATATTGTTGTTGGATTTTTCGAATCTTATACTTCGAAAAGTTTTTTTTCAAATACGACTCCATGGCCTGATAGGACTCTTTGGGGATATCTACCTCGGAAATCCCCACTTCAATATCCTCCAGTACATCCCGGTCGTTGAATTCCACGCTGTACTTCAGCTTGTCCCGTTTGAATTTGATTTCGTACGTCTGCTTACTGCTGTCGATTTCTTTATAATAGCGCAGTTTTCGAACCCCGTCGAGAAAGGGTTCCGCAAGGGCCAGGGAAGCCTGCGGAAACTGGGATTTCTTAATGCGAAATTCCCGCTCGTATTTCGCCTGGGCATTGAGGGAACAACAGAACACCATGGCGAGCAGGGTGATGATTCTATACTTCATTATACCTAAAACAATTAATTTCATGATCATTTACCATTCCCGTTGCCTGCATCATGGCATAAACAATAGTACTTCCTACAAAGGTAAAACCTCTTTTCTTTAAATCTGCACTCATTCGGTCAGAGAGCGGCGTTTTGGCCGGGGCCTCCCTGTAGTTGTTAAATGCATTTCGGATTTGCTTCCCATCTGAAAAACTCCAGTAGTAAGAGCTAAAGCTCCCGAACTCTTTTTGCACGGCAAGGAATGCCCGGGCGTTGGTGATACTTCCTTTGATTTTCAGGCGGTTTCGGACAATTCCCGCATCAGCCAGCAAGTTTTCGTATTTATCACTGCCGTACAAGGCAATTTTTTCAGGATTAAAATTGTCAAAGGCGGTGCGAAAATTTTCCCTTTTTTTCAAAATGGTGATCCAGCTTAACCCAGCCTGAAAGGTTTCGAGCAGGAGAAACTCAAAGAGCTTCTGATCGTCCGTAACCTTGACGCCCCATTCCAAATCGTGATAGGATTCGTAGAGGGAATCGCCTTTACACCAGCCACATCGGTCTTTCTCCATGACTTAAATATACGGAATCCTAAGGTTTTGAAGGCATTTCATTGATAGGAATACTTTCGTTAAATAATAGTTAAACTTTCAACAAATGATAGTAATGCTATTATATTTGCGGGTGTATAATCTGATCCTATGAAGCATCTGATCAATAATGTGAAGATTGCGGTGAATGAAAAGACCTATGTCAAGAATCCCGAATCTTCTGATTTGGGCAAGCGTATCGTGCAGAGTGGCATTGCTTTGATTTCAGAGGTGGGATTTGAAAATTTCAATTTCAGAAAACTCGGCGCGCGGATCGGATCAAACGAGAGCTCGGTTTACCGATACTTCGAAAACAAACACAAATTTCTCATTTACCTCTCATCCTGGTATTGGGGGTGGAAGGAATATCAATTGGTGCTTACTACCAATAATATTCAGGACCCGGCCTATAAATTGGAAAGGGCATTGAATGTCCTTACGGAACCAGTAGAGGCGGATTCCTCATTTTCTTATATAGACGAAGCAGCTTTGTATCAGATCGTCATTAATGAGTACTCAAAGTCCTTTCTGACCAAGGAAGTCGATCGGGAAAACAAAGAGGGTTATTTTGAGATATACAAACGTATGGTAGGCCGGCTTCAGGATATGATCCTCGCGGTAAATCCGGATTATCCCTTTTCGGCAAGTCTCGCCAGTACAGTTCTGGAGGGCGCCATGCACCAGTATTTTCTCAAAGAACATTTTCCATCCCTTACAGACTGCGAGGATAAAGAGTCTGTTTATAAATTTTTCAGACACCAGGTATTCACTTCTCTAAACGTACAAATCGATGATTAAAAAAGTACTAACAGCCTGGCAGCGGTTAATCGGGCTCTTAACCCTGGAGAAAAAGGACGTTCTTCAGGTTTTTTACTACGCGATTTTCGCCGGGCTGGTGAACCTCTCCTTACCGTTGGGGATTCAGGCAATCATCAACCTGATTCAGGGAGCGCAAGTGAGTACTTCCTGGATTGTTCTCGTGATCCTGGTCACTTTGGGTGTTGCCTTTGTAGGTGCGCTCCAGCTGATGCAGATAAGGATCATTGAAAATCTGCAACAGAAAATCTTTACCAGAGCTTCATTTGAGTTTGCCTACAGATTTCCAAAAATAAAGATGGACCAGCTGCGCAACTATTACCCGCCCGAGCTCGCAAACCGTTTTTTTGACACCCTAACCGTCCAAAAATCGCTGGCCAAAATCCTGGTGGATTTCCCAGCAGCTCTGTTACAGATTATTTTCGGCCTGCTTCTGCTTTCTTTTTACCACCCGTTTTTTATCATCTATGGGATCTTGCTGATTCTGCTGATCTATATCGTTTTTAAGTACACCTTCCAACGGGGGTTGGAAACGAGCCTCGATGAATCCAAGAATAAGTATAAGGTAGCCCACTGGATTGAAGAGGTAGCCCGATGTATTGTCAGCTTTAAGCTCTCCGGGAAAACCTCCCTTGCTATTGATAAAAATGACAGCCTTGTCAGTGCCTACCTGGATGCAAGGGAGAGTCACTTTAAAATTCTCGTAATCCAGTTTGTGCAGATGATCGGCTTTAAAGTGCTTGTCTCTGCAGGGCTGTTGCTTATTGGAGGATTACTGGTGCTGAATCAGGAGATGAATATTGGGCAGTTTGTCGCGGCAGAAATCATCATCCTCTTAGTTATTAGTTCTGTGGAAAAACTCATCCTGGGTCTGGAGACCTTTTACGATTTACTGACTTCCCTTGAAAAACTCGGGCAGGTAGTCGATAAGGAACTGGAACCCGTGGGTGGAGAAAGACCCTTTGAAGACGGAAGTGGATTTTTCGTGGAATTAAAAGATATATCTTACAAGATCCCGGAACGGGAGAAGAAAATCATCGATGGGGTAAACCTCAAAATCTCACCAACCTGTACCATCCTCCTGAAAGGACCTTCGGGCTCGGGAAAATCAACACTCCTGAGGTTGATCGCCGCTATTCTGGAACCCGATGAAGGGCAGATTTTCATCAACGAGGTTTCCCTGAAAGGCGTGGACCTGAATTATTACCGGTCCCACCTCGGGAAGTCCTTACCTGAGGAAACACCCTTTGAAGGTACCATCCTGGAGAACCTGACCTTTGGAGATAAAAGTATTAGCATGGAACAGGTGTACTGGGCCCTCGAAAAGACCAAATTAATTTCTTTTGTCAAGGAACAGCCCCAGGGTTTGAATACCATTCTATATCCGGAAGGGAAACAAATTCCCTTTACGGTGGGTAAAAAACTGGTACTGGCACGGAGTATCCTCCGCAAACCAAAGCTTTTGTTGCTGAAGGATCCGCTGGACCATTTTAAGTCGAACGAGGCCAAGGATGTCATGGACTTTCTGACTGATCCTGAAAACGGATGGGCACTGGTTGTTGTCAGTGAAAATGAGCGCTGGGCTTCCCGATGTGGAAGGGTAGTTTACTTTGAAGATGGTAAGATTCTAAAAGAGAACGGAAATGCTTAATATTTCACCGAGTAAATTGAACGAAAAGGTAGACCTGAATCGGTTTGAAGCTGTGCAAAAGGTTTTTCACCGGAGGCATTATAAGTATTTTGACCGGTTTCTAATGGCATTTGCGATTATTACACTGATCGTATTATTTCTGCCCTGGACCCAGAATATTAAGGGGGAAGGATTTCTGACTACTTTGAATCCGGATCAGCGCCCGCAGACCCTTCAATCCCCCATCCCGGGGCGTCTTGAAAAATGGTACGTCCGGGAAGGAGACTATGTGGCAAAGGGAGATACCATCCTTTTTATGTCAGAGGTCAAGAGCGAGTATTTCGACCCCCGGCTCATTGAGCGTACCGGGCAGCAAATAGATGCAAAAACGATGTCGGTATCCTCCTATCAGGAGAAGGTTCGCGCCCTTCAAAATCAAATCAGGGCCCTTGAAAATGAGCGGCGGCTCAAGCTGGAACAAGCCAGGAACAAGCTTATACAGGCTAAACTCAAGGTTCAAAGCGATAGTATTGATCTGGAGGCAGCAAGGACAAATATCAGTATTGCAGAACGCCAGTATAACCGTACGACCCAATTGCAGCAGGAAGGTCTGAAAGCGGTGACGGACGTGGAGGAAAAGCGCCTGAAATTGCAGGAAACCCAGGCCAAGTTGATTTCCCAACAGAACAAACTGCTCGCCAGCAAGAACGAGGTGCTCAATGCGGAGATGGAGATCGGAAGGGTGCAGGCAGAATATACCGATAAAGTCTCCAAGGCTCAGAGTGACTTGTTTACAGCCCAGTCCTCCCAGTTCGATTCTGAAGCCCAGGTGACAAAATTAGAAAATGAACGATCCAACTATGAACTTCGTTCAGAAATGTACTACATACGCGCCCCTCAAAACGGTTTTGTCAACAGGGCGATAAAGGCGGGGATAGGAGAAACTTTTAAGGAAGGGGAGGAACTGGTCAATATCATGCCCTCGGACTACGAAATGGCGGTGGAGACCTTTGTCTCCCCTATTGACTTACCCCTGATCCATCTCGGGGAGAAAGTCCGGATTCAGTTTGATGGATGGCCCGTTATTGTTTTCAGCGGATGGCCCAATGTGTCTTACGGAACTTACGGAGGTACGGTTGTAGCGATCGAGACATTTATCAGCCCGAATGGCAAATACCGCGTCCTTCTTGCGCCGGATGAAGAAGACCATCCGTGGCCCAAGGACCTGAGGGTTGGTTCGGGGGCTAATACCATCGCACTCCTGGAAGATGTTCCGATATGGTTTGAACTCTGGAGGCAACTCAACGGTTTCCCTCCGAATTACTACACACCTGATAACGGTGTTGAAACAGCTAAAAAATAACATGCGGCTCAGACTCGTCTTACTGCTTTTTATCTGTTTTTCTTCCCTGGCCCAGGCGCAACAGGTTGACAGCCTGGTTCTCGGGTTCCGGGAGTATCTGGCCTATGTAAAACAGTTCCATCCTGTAGCCCGGCAGGCGCAAATCGTGCTAGGTGCTGCCGAGGCGAACTTATTGCAATCCAGGGGTGGGTTCGATCCGAAGCTGGAGGTGGATTACGACCGAAAGGAATTCAGTGGATCGGAATACTACGACCGATTGAATGCCACTTTTAAAATCCCCACCTGGTTTGGCGTGGAACTTAAAGGGGGGTACGAACAAAACGAAGGGGATTTCCTCAACCCCGATGAATTTGTTCCGGATGACGGTCTTTTTAGTGCCGGGGTATCCGTCAACGTACTCAATGGATTGTGGATCAATGAGCGTATGGCGACCTTGAAAAGGGCAAAACTCTTTGAGCAGCAAAGCGAGGCAGACCGGGATTTATTCGTGAATCAGATTCTCTTTGATGCTTCAGAGGCCTATTTCAAATGGTTGCAATCCTATAAGGACCTGTTGGTATTTGAACAGTTTCTGGACAATGCGAGGCTGCGTTTTGACGGGATAAGGGAGAGTGCCCTGGCCGGTGATATCGCCTATATAGATACCGTAGAAGCAGGGATTGCAGTACAGAACAGAAGCCTCGGGCTGGAGCAGGCCCGGGTGCGCTACAGGAACAGGGCTCTGGAGCTCTCCAATTTTCTATGGTTGGACGATAATATCCCTATTGAAGTCCAGGAGGGGGTTACCCCGGAAATGAACCCGGGAGAGGAGGTCGACCGCGCTTTGGAAATAGAAGGCTTACCCGTGGATAGTTTTGCGCTGGAAGTGCACCCCAAACTCCGCTCGCTGGATTACAAAATTCAGGGCCTGGAGGTAGATCGAAGGCTAAAGGTTAACCAGTTGTTTCCCCAGATACAGCTGGAGTACAATTTTCTCACTGAGACCCCCGATCTCATTAATTCTTATGTCACCCAGGATTACAAGGGTGGGGTGACATTTAGTATGCCACTCTTTTTAAGAAAGGAAAGGGGTGCTTTGAAGTTGGCGCGTTTTAAGTTGAGGGATGCGGAATTTGAAAGGGACAACGCCTGGGTGAGTATACGTAACAAAGTGTATGCACTCTACAATGAACTCGATTCATTCGAACGGCAGAATGTACTGATCGATGGGATTGTTGTGGATTATAGCCGGCTTTTGCAAGCCGAAGAACGCAAGTTCAGTTTTGGGGAGAGCTCCCTCTTTTTGATCAACTCCAGGGAGCGCGCTCTGATCGATGCACGCCTGAAATCCAATGAAGTTCAAAACAAATATCTGATGGCCAAAGCGAAGTTGTTCCAGGCACTCGCTATCAACCCGGATCTCAATCCTTAAGCTCTTAAATTAAAAAACCCTATGAAGCCCTTTAACTGTGTTTCAAAGGACGCTTTAAAAGAAGCCGTCTTTATCCTCAGCGGGATTGGGTGCGCTGCATTTGGGCTTGAGAGTTTTCTGCTACCAAACCGCTTTATCGACGGAGGAGCGACGGGGATTTCACTCCTGATTGCTGAATTGTTCGACCTCCCGCTCTACATCCTCTTAATCGTGGTGAACATCCCTTTTCTCATACTGGGGTTACGTGTTATCGGACGCGGATTTACCATTAAAGCGGGAATTTCAATCATCGGGTTGGCCCTGACACTTGTTCTGGTGGATTTCCCGGAAATTACCGAGGATAAGCTTCTGGTGGCGGTTTTTGGAGGATTTTTTCTCGGAGCTGGAATCGGGCTTTCGATTCGGGGGGGTGGCGTGTTAGATGGCACAGAGGTACTGGCCATTTATCTGAGTCGAAAAACGGCTTTAAAAATAGGGGATGTGGTAATCCTGATCAATGTCGTTATATTTCTTGCGGCGGCCTATTTTCTCTCAATCGAAGCGGCTCTGTATTCGATGCTGACCTATCTGGCAGCTTCCAGAACCCTCGATTTTGTCGTGGAGGGTATAGAGGAATACACAGGTGTTACGATCATTTCCGGGAAATCGGAGGAGATTCGGGAAATGATCATAGAAAAAATGGGGCGCGGCCTGACTATTTTTCCAGCCCGGGGAGGCTATCGGACCGAAGGGCATTCTATGGACTACGACGTGCTTTATACTGTTATTACCCGATTGGAAATTAGTAAGTTGTACCGGGAACTCGACCGTATCGATCACAAAGCTTTTGTGATTATGAACAGCATCAACGATACCCGGGGCGGAATGATTAAAAAGCAGGCTGTGTAAGGAAACAGGTCGTGGGCCTACTGAGTACAGGTCAATAAGGATTGAATGACATTGATGGAAGACACAAAAAAGAAAATCCCTACTAAAGCGCTTATTACCCAAGCCCTGGAGGGCTCGATGAGCTATCAGGAATATAAGGATTACGTCGGGAAACTGGTATCGGAAAAACAGACTTCAGGAGCGAGTCAGACCGCCGAAATGGTGCACTACACCCTTTTAAACCATCAACGGATGCGGCGGTGGGACAAAAAGACAACCCTTGGTGATTCCGATGCATTGCAGCTTAAAAAGCTCGACACATCCCGAATATGGCTGGTACTGACCGAGTCCTGGTGTGGAGATGCGGCCCCTGTATTACCTATCCTGCACGCCATCGCTCAGGCTACGCCCATGTTGGACCTCAGGATTGCCCTGCGGGATGAAAATTCAGAATTGATGGACAGGTTCCTTACCGATAACGCCCGATCTATTCCCAAACTCCTGGTCCTGAATCCCGGAAGGCAGATGGAGGTAGAAGCCACCTGGGGCCCCCGGCCCGAAGTTGCGCGCAATATGGTATTGGCCTACAAGGAAAGGCATGGAAAACTAAATGCTGAATTCCGGGAATCCCTTCAAAAATGGTACAATCAGGACAAGGGTAAAGGGATTACGGCCGAAGTAATGGCCTTACTTGCTTTGAAATAAATAGGTGATAGTACCCTTTTGAAAACTTTTTTCAGAGTTGCTGAAGCGGGCCTTTTTGGCGTACTCTATCCCTTTTTCCACCAAACATCCGTTGGACGTGTTCGAACTATTGGCATTATAGGTAGCATCCAAAACAAACCCCCGGTTATCCACCTCTATATTAATCACTACTTTCCCCCCTTCGGGACAAGTGTATATAGGCAATGGAAGCTGACGATGTGTACGGTTGACCAGGGAATAACTAATCGAAGTGCGCTTCTCTGAGAGGAAGCTGGTATATTCTTTTTTTTCGGCTTCTTTTTCCCCTAGAAGTTCTTTTTTAGCCTCCCTGCGCCGGGCCAGCTCCTCCAGGGTATTCGAATACGCATCGGGATTTGCGGCATCCGCAGGCTCCGGACCCTCGAGTTCGGCTCTTTCAGCCATAATCTCTTCAAGGGTTTTCAGGGGTTCAGGTTCCCCATACCGTGGTTTTGCAGTCTCATTTAAGGCCATATGAGTCTTTACAGGATCGGCTTCGGCCTTTTCCTGTTCTTCCATTTCCTGAAGCATGGCTTCCAGGTCTTCGTCAGCCAGACTCATTTCCACGGCGTACTCTTCCTCAATCTGGGTACCGAGATGGATGTTGAACAAGGTCAGCACCACGATGCTCAGGGAGAAGAACGTAATGAGAAATGCCAGTTGACTGCGTGTCAGATTCATAGAACTATAACCGCTTTTCCCCTGTTTTATTTTGTTTTCCAGGGTGGATAAAATGCTTTTTCAGATCAGAGCTCAAAGCCCGCTTCCGTAAAAAGAGCCCGAAATTCATTCGGACCTATTGCAGTATTTACGTTGTAGGAACCTATTTTGGTTCTTTTAAGTGCGGAGAGATACGCCCCCGAACCTAAAGATTTTCCAAAATCGAAAGCCAAAGACCGGATGTAAGTGCCTTTGCTGCACGAAACGATAAAATCGACTTCGGGCAATGCGATACGCGTCAGCTCAAATCGGGTAATGACCACCCTGCGCAGGGGAATGTCTACTTCCTGCCCTTTTCGGGCATATTCATACAGGCGTTTTCCATCTTTTTTTACAGCTGAGAAAACCGGGGGTTGCTGGGTTATCTCCCCTACAAAGGAGGCGGTCTTCTGACGCAGCAGCTCTTCTGTAAGATGTTCCGTAGGATACGTAGCCTCTACCGTGGTTTCCATATCATAAGATGGGGTGGTTGCCCCGAGGTGGATGGTCCCGGTGTATTCCTTTGGCATCCCCTGCAGATCTGCAATCTTCTTGGTGCTCTTGCCGGTGCAGATCAGGAGTAACCCTGTAGCCAGGGGGTCCAGGGTGCCTGCATGGCCCACCTTGATTTTTTTAATCGAAAATGCTTTCCTCAGGGTCCATTTCACTGCGTTGACGGCCTGGAACGAAGTCCAGCCATAGGGCTTGTCTATGGCCAGTATACGACCTTCCAGAAAGGCTTCTTTGGTGAGTTCCAAGGGAGTCTCATTTTTGACGGCCTAAAACCATATAGCTGCAGCAATGGCTATACAACCGACGATGACACAATATACGGCAAAAAAGGTAAGCCTGCTGTTGCGAACCAGGCGGATCATCCATGTACAAGCCATGAGGCCAGCGATAAAGGCCGCAAAAAAACCGGCTGTGAGCGCCCCAAAATTATCTGCCTGCACATTGAGATCTCCACTGAGGACATCTTTGGCTATTTTACCAAGGATCAATGGGACGACCATTAAAAAGGAAAAACGTGCAGCCTTTTGTTTGTCAACACCCAGCAATACGGAAGTCGCTATAGTTGCCCCGCTTCGGGAAATGCCCGGGAGCATGGCTACAGCCTGTGCGAGCCCGATGACAAAGGAGTTTCCATAGGTCACATTTTTATGGGTGGTTTTGGCCCGGTCGGCCAAAAAGAGCAATAGGGCCGTAATAAGCAACATGCTGCCCACCAGCAAAATGTTACCGCTAAACAGTCTTTCCAGTTCCTCTTCAAAAAACAACCCCACCAAAGCAGCAGGAATCATCGAAACGATAATTTTTATCGAAAAACGAAAGGCTTCATTGTCTTTGAATTCAAAGAGCCCCCTGAGGATCTCCCAAACGTCTTTCCTATAAACCACAAGGGTACTTAAGGCCGTTGCAAAGTGCAAAACCACCGTAAACAGCAGGCTTTCTTCAGGGATGGAAGTGTCTCCCAGCAAGACTTTACCCAGTTCCAGGTGCCCGCTTGAAGAGACAGGCAGGAATTCTGTGAGTCCCTGGATAATGCCGAGGATAATGGCGTCGATCAGATCCAATTATTCGGATTTCTTCTTATTGGGATTGAAGAGAATCGCAAAAACCTGGATCCCAAGGCCGATAAGCACCAGGGTAGGGGCCAGGCGAATGCGCCGGAAATTAAAAATGGCGTCGCTGAATACTTCCGGGTCTTCGGTACCCCCGCCCGCCATAAGGATATAGCCAAGGGCAATAAAGGCAAGGCCGACAAACATCATCAGGTAATTTTTTCGCTGAAAAATAAATTCCTGGGATTTCTTCTGCGGTTTCTGCCGATTCTTTTTCTTGCTCATACTGCAAATTTAGTAATATAAATCATCTGTGCGCAGATTCAGAAAACGCTGGGTAGCAAAGTACGTACTGGCCAGTGAGATCAGGACTCCTGCCAGAAAAACCCCGGCAAAGACCAACCCGAGTTGGACCATATCCTGTAATAGTCCCAACTGGGGAAAATTCTGATCCAGATAGAATAGCACCCCCGCCAGGCCCAACAGGGCCAGAATCGCCCCTATCATTCCGAGTTTGATATTCGTCCAGATAAAGGGTTTACGGATAAACGATTTTGTAGCCCCGACCATTTGCATCGTTTTGATAATAAAACGCTTGGAGTAGATGGAAAGACGGATGGAGCTGTTTATAAGTAACACAGCGATAAGGGTAAAGAGGGCAGAAGCGATAAGAATACCGAGACCCAGGCGCTTGACATTCCGTGTAAGCAAGTCCAGGGTGGGGCGGTCAAAACTCACCTCTTCGACAAAGCTTTGGCTTGCAATACTCTGTGCGATGGAGTCCACCTGAGCAGTGTTTACAAAATCGGCATTCAGGTTGATGTCGATGGAATTCTTAAGCGGATTGTATCCGAGGAACTCCAGAAAATCCTCCCCAATCTCTGCGCTGTGTTCTTCCGCGGCCTCATCTTTGGAGACGAAAACAGCAGATTTGGTAAACTCAGACAGGACCAGGCTTTTCTGCAGTTGGCCTATTTCCACTTCTTTGGCAGAGTCTTTAAGGAAAACCGAAACAGTGATTTCCTCTTTAAAGTGATCTGCCAGCTTTTTGGTGTTGAGTACCAGCAAACCGAGGACACCCAATAAAAAAAGGACCAGAGCAATGCTCAGGATAACCGAAAAATAGGAAGAGATCAGTTTACGCCTTTGGTAGCGTTCAAATGATTTGCTCATAGCGATACTAAGGATATGTAAAAATAGGAAAGTAAATGGATTCCACTTATTTTTACCCGGAATTAACCTATGGGGCATCCCCCCTCACTTTTCACCCATAAAATGCAGTACGACTTCAGGCAGATAGAAGCCAAATGGCAGAAATACTGGTCAGAACATAAGACTTTCAGGGCCGAATTCCCCTCGGAGAAACCCAAATACTATGTCCTCGATATGTTTCCCTACCCTTCCGGGGCAGGACTCCATGTGGGGCATCCGCTGGGATATATTGCCAGTGATATCTATGCCCGCTTCAAGCGGCATCAGGGCTATAATGTGCTGCATCCCATGGGGTATGACTCTTTCGGACTTCCTGCAGAACAGTATGCGATTCAGACCGGACAGCATCCCTCGATAACTACTGAAACCAATATTGGCAGATATCGGGAACAGCTGGACCAACTCGGCTTTTCGTACGATTGGGAGCGTGAGGTCCGAACTTCAGACCCTTCGTATTACCGATGGACGCAGTGGATTTTTATGCAGCTTTTTAATTCCTGGTACAACAAAAAATCGCAAAAGGCGGAGCCCATTGAAACCCTGATCAAAGCCTTTGAAGCTAATGGGAATCTCGAGATAGAGGCAGCCTGTGACGAGGACACCCCATCCTTTTCAGCAGAAGACTGGAAGTTGTTTTCCAGAGTCGCCCGGGAACGTGTTTTATTGAAATACAGGCTGACTTTTCTGGCGGATACCGAGGTAAACTGGTGTCCTGAACTGGGAACCGTCCTGGCCAATGATGAAATCGTCAACGGGGTTTCTGAGCGGGGTGGTTATCCGGTGATACGTAAAAAAATGACGCAGTGGAGTATGCGGATAACGGCCTATGCCCAGCGTTTGCTCGACGGCCTGGTATCGGTGGATTGGCCCCGGCCACTCGTGGACTCCCAACAAAACTGGATTGGGCGTTCGGTTGGCGCTTCTGTGGTATTTCATACAAAACCTGCTGGAAGCCTGACCGGGTCTTTTCCCATTGAGGTTTTTACCACCCGGCCAGACACGATTTTTGGGGTGAGCTTTATGACACTTGCCCCGGAACACGAACTCGTCCCTAAAATCACAACCCCGGACCAAATGCAGGCGGTTACCGACTATATAGAGGCAACGGCACGGCGGTCGGAACGGGAGCGTATGGCCGATGTGAAATCCATTTCCGGGGTCTTTACGGGAGCTTACGCCGTGCATCCGTTTACTGGGGAATCGGTACCGATCTGGATTGGCGACTACGTCCTGGGCGGATATGGTACAGGGGCGGTAATGTCAGTACCCTGTGGGGATCAACGGGATTTTGATTTCGCACAATATTTTGACATTCCCATTCCCAACATATTTGAGGGTGTCTCCGTAGCGGAAGAAGCTTTTGAAGAAAAAGACGGTGCGGTTATTGCCAACTCAGGTTTTATAAGTGGTTTGCCCGTAAAGGAAGCCAGCCGGAAGGTTATTGAGGCCCTTGAGGCAAAAGGGCAGGGAACCGGCAAGGTCAATTATCGTCTAAGGGATGCGGTCTTTAGCAGGCAGCGGTACTGGGGTGAGCCCTTCCCTGTATACTACGATGCGGAGGGGTTACCTCAATTACTGCCCGAGCACTGTCTTCCGCTGACCCTCCCGGAGGTGGAGAAATACCTCCCGACAGAGACCGGGGAGCCGCCCCTGGGCAATGCTACACACTGGGCGTGGGATATCCGGGCGGAGGAAGTAGTGGCAAATGAGGACATCGACCACAAAACGGTTTTTCCATTGGAACTGAACACCATGCCCGGGTGGGCGGGCAGTTCTCAGTACTTCAATCGGTATATGGATCCGCAAAATCAACAAGCGCTGGTCTCTGATGAAGCGATTTCGTACTGGCAGGACGTAGATCTTTATATAGGAGGAAGTGAACATGCCACTGGCCACCTTTTGTATTCCCGATTCTGGCAGAAATTTATGTTTGACAGGGGTTGGGTGCCCCGGGATGAGTTTGCCTCAAAACTTATCAACCAGGGAATGATCCTAGGAACCAGTGCTATCGTTTACCGAAAAAGCGGGACTCAGCAATATCTGAGTAAAGGTCTTGTAGGAGATACACCGGTGGAAGAAATCCGTGTCGATGTCAATTTGGTGAATGCTTCCGATGAATTGGATGTCGAAAAGCTCCGGGAATGGCAGCCTCAGTTCAAAGGGGCTGAGTTCCTACTCGAGAAGGATGTCTATATCGTGGGGAGAGAGGTGGAAAAAATGTCAAAACGCTGGTACAATGTCGTAAACCCGGATCTGATTTGCGAGGAGTACGGAGCCGATTCGCTGAGGATGTACGAAATGTTCCTGGGGCCATTGGAGCAGTCCAAACCATGGAATACAGCTGGGCTTAGTGGTGTTCACGGGTTTTTGAAAAAGCTTTGGAAGCTCTACCATCAAGGGCCTGATCGTGGATTCGAAGTATTAGACAAAACCCCTTCAGCCGAAAATTTAAAGAGCCTGCACAAAACCATTAAAAAGGTAACTGAGGACATTGAAGCGTTTTCATTCAATACTTCGGTCTCCACATTTATGATTTGTGTAAATGAGCTCACCGCCCAGGGATGTCGGGAACGTGAAATACTCGAGCCCCTTGCCGTCCTGGTTGCTCCTTATGCACCTCATATCGCTGAAGAACTCTGGGAAAAACTGGGTCATAACCAGAGTATCGCGGAAGTCCCATACCCCGTGCACCAGGAAAGGTATCTGATAGAAAGCACCAAGGAATATCCTGTTTCTTTTAATGGAAAAATGCGCTTTAAACTTCCCCTATCCCTGGAACTCGACAGGGAAGCAATTGAGGCGGCCGTCTTAAGCCATGAGCAAACCCTTCACTATCTCGAAGGGCGGGAACCCCGAAAGGTTATTGTCGTACCGGGCAAAATTGTCAATATCGTAGTCTGATCGATACGGGCTTATCTCTATCCGGGGACTTCCCGGAGGTCAAAAAAACCCTAAAAATTAAAATAATTGCAGTCACCCCCTAAAAAACAGGGGGTGTAATGTAAATAAATGGATAAATTTGACAGTAAACCCCCTCCATACGTCGATTTATTCCTTAAAATATAATTTTTTGATACATCTTTACCCCAATTAAAAAACACACAATATGATCATTGGGATCCCTAAAGAAATCAAGAATAACGAAAGCCGGGTGGGTATGACCCCCGCGGGAGTACTCGAACTCAATCATAAAGGACACCAAATCCTCATTCAATCGGGTGCGGGCGTGGGCAGCGGATTTACAGATGCCGACTATGCAAAAGTTGGGGCTGAAATTCTCGATACCATCAATGAGGTTTACGAGAGAAGTGAGATGATCGTTAAGGTCAAGGAGCCTATTGAAGCGGAATATCCCCTGGTTCGTAAAGGTCAGATCGTATTCACCTATTTTCACTTTGCATCCAGTGAAACGCTGACCCGCGCGATGATCGATTCGGGTGCCATATGCATTGCCTATGAAACTGTAGAAGATGAAGAGGGGACGCTTCCCCTGCTGACACCGATGTCTGAAGTTGCAGGCCGTATGGCGATCCAACAAGGAGCCAAATACCTGGAGAAGCCCGTAAAGGGCAGGGGTGTCCTGCTCGGTGGTGTACCCGGGGTCCCTCCGGGCCGCGTTTTGGTCCTTGGGGCCGGAGTTGTGGGTATTCAGGCAGCCAAAATGGCTGCAGGCCTAGGGGCCCACGTGACCATGCTCGACGTAAACATGAAGCGATTGCGCTACGTCAATGATGTTATGCCGCCACATGTGGTGACCGAATTTTCAAATGAATACAATATCCGGAAGCACATAAAATCTCATGACCTGATTGTGGGTGGGGTTTTGATAAAAGGAGCCAAGGCACCCAAGCTCATTACGCGCGACATGCTGAAGTCCATGACTCCCGGCACCGTGATTGTAGATGTAGCTGTAGATCAGGGGGGGTGTGTGGAAACCTCAAAACCCACTACCCATGAGGACCCTGTTTTTATCATCGATGATGTGGTTCACTACTGTGTCGCGAATATGCCGGGAGCCGTGCCATACACTTCCACACTCGCCCTGACTAATGTCACTCTTCCCTATGTGCTGCGCCTGGCCGATAAAGGCTGGGAAAAGGCGTGTTCAGAGGATGTGGCTCTGGAAAAGGGATTGAATATAGTCCAGGGAGAGGTGGTTTACGAAGAAATCCTGGATACTTTTGGCCCCCTTAAAGGGATTCCTGCCTGAAATACTTTTAGAATTCGGAAGATCCATACCCCAACTACTTAAAACATTTCCGCAAATTCGGGATAAGATGGTTTAGGCAGTCTGTGTGGGGTTTTTACTTTGGAATTTGGTATTTTTAAGAATTCAAAACTGAAGTTATGGGTATTACAGGATACTATATTTTAATAGGAGGAATTGCACTGGTGAGCTGGTGGGTCAGTTCCCGGTTAAAAAGCAAGTTCCGGCACTATTCCAAAGTGCATTTGCAAAATGGAATGAGTGGTGCAGAAATTGCGGAGAAAATGCTTGCGGATAACGGTATTCGGGATGTCAAGGTGATCAGCACCCCCGGAATGCTCACAGATCACTACAATCCGAAGAACAAAACGGTTAACCTCAGCGAAGGGGTGTATAATCAGCGCAATGCGGCGGCTGCTGCCGTTGCCGCCCATGAATGTGGGCATGCCGTGCAACACGCCAAGTCGTATGAATGGCTGACCTTGCGGTCAAGGCTGGTGCCTGTTGTGAGTATAACCTCCGGGATGTCTACCTGGCTGGTATTTGGAGGCCTCGTTCTTGGTGCCGCTGCGGGTATGGGAATGGGTTACTGGATTGCCGTTGCCGGCCTGGTGATGATGGGGCTGGCAACCTTATTTAGTTTTATCACCCTTCCCGTGGAGTACGATGCGAGTAACCGGGCCCTGGCCTGGTTAAAGCAGACTGGGACAGTTACCCCTCAGGAATACGGTGGGGCTGAAGATGCCTTGAAATGGGCGGCACGGACCTATTTGGTGGCCGCTATTGGAGCTTTGGCCAATTTGGTGTACTGGGGTTTACAGGTATTCGGGGGCCGGGATTAAAGCGAAAGGCGTCAGATCTGAATCTGACGGTCGATAGACTGATCCAGCGAAATGAAGGTTTCTGTTCGGGAAACCCCTTCAATTTGCTGGATTTTTTTGTTCAGGAGTTGCATCAGATGCTCGTTATCCCTGCAGAGGATCTTGATCAGAATAGACCAGTTTCCAGTGGTGTAATGGCATTCCAGGACTTCGGGGATTTTTTTTAATTGTTGCACGGCATAAGGGTTGCTCATGGCCTTATCCAGAAATATACCGATGTAGGCCGTCGTGGTGTACCCAAGGGCTTTCGGATTCAGTATAAATCGAGACCCTGCCAATAACCCCGATTTTTCTAGTTTTCTCAATCTCTGGTGAATAGCCGCTCCGGAAATACCAATATTTCTGGCTATTTCCAGAACTGGGGTGCGGGCATCTTCCATAAGGTATCTCAGTATTTTCTTGTCGATACCATCGATCCGGGTCTGTTTTTCATTCGACTTCATTCCTGGCGGGTTATACCTAAAGATAAGATTATTCGGGGATCTCAGTTCCCTACAGAATCGGGATTATACCCCAAATAGGGCATCTCGTATTCCCTGAAACGAATGTTGTAGGATTCCAGGGCCTTCAGAACAGGTTCGTAGACCTCCCGACGGATCGGGATTTGTACTCCCGGGGTGGTAATCTGACCATTTAATATCAATAAGGTAGCTATACCCACAGGGAGCCCGACGGTTTTTGCCATAGCCGTGTGCCGGACTGATTCGCCTATAACGACCATATTGGAATCGAGTTGCAGGCGCTCACCATTCAACTCGTAACCAAATTTGTGATACATAACGATCATATCCCGGTCTTCCGGCTTTAACGTCCAGCTCTGTTCCAGTATTTCCTGAAGGATTTGAGCAGGGCTACCATCTTTTACAGTGATTTTCCGCTCTGAATCGAAGATATGCAACTCCAGGAGTTTCCCCCAAAGGTTGTCATCCTGGTCAATTTTGAGGTAGTGCCTCAATTTGAGTTCCACAGAATCTGTAGGAGAATAGGGGAGGAAAAGATTTGTGAATTCCCGGTAGGACATTCCTTTTGAATTCTCAATCCGATAGGAATCATCCGTCATTCCAAGTTGCACAAAAATATTCCAGGCCCTGGAAAACCCAATACGACGCATGGTGCCGCGATATAGGGTGAGGGTGTCTTCCAGGCCATAAGCCTTACGGTAACTCAGGGAATCGCGGTTGGCATAAGCCTCAAATGCTCCATAGCCTTCAATCTCGAGAAATTCGGTACGCCTGAAAAGTTTGTGATACGGAATATATTTATAGGTGCCTTCCTGAATGAATTTTGCAGCACCCCCCTGACCGGCAATCACGACATTTCTGGGGTTCCAGGTAAATTTGTAATTCCAAAGGTTATCATCGCTTTGCGGAGCCACCAGCCCTCCGGTAAAAGATTCGAAAAGTAACATCCGGCCACCGGAAGCTTTGATGCGGTCGATAACCTGCATGGCACTCATGTGGTCGATGCCCGGATCCAGACCAATTTCATTCATAAAAACGAGGCCTTTCTCCTGAACGGCAGCATCCAGTTTGCGCATTTCCTCACTGATATAAGAAGCCGTGATCAGGTTTTTGCCCGCTTCCAGACAGTCCTTTGCCACTTCGAGATGCAAGCTCGGCGGGAGCATTGAAATCACAATATCCGCCTGTGCTACCTGGGCACTCCTGGCGGCCTGATCGGCTATATCCAAACGGATCACCTGCGTATCCGGGTGGGAGTGAAGTTTCTCCGGTACCCCTTCCGGATTCTTATCGGCAATAATAATTTTAAGACGTTCTTCACGGGTTTTATCCAGTAAGTAGTCCAATAGGTAGGAGGTCGATTTTCCGGCTCCAACAACCAGGATACATCGGGCCATAACAGTTCTGAAGGATTAAGGATTAAGGTTTACGAAGGTATCAAAATGTTACATTTGCTAAAAAGGAAACCTTCTGAGTTATGAACAAAGCAATTCTGGGTACGGGAACTATATTTGGGCTGCTCGCCGTCATTTTAGGGGCTTTTGGGGCACACTACCTTAAGGTCCGTTTGCCCGCAAACACCCTGGACAGCTACCAGACCGGTGTCACATACCTCATGTATCACGCCCTGTTCTTGCTGATCCTCGGAAGTATGACATCTTTAAAAACAGGTGAAAAGCGCACTGTTTTCTATTTAGTCGCTTCGGGGGTATTCTTTTTTTCATTTTCCATACTTGCGCTGACTACGGCCCCCCTGGCTGGCCTCGATCTCAGTTCAATCGGTTGGATAACGCCCATCGGCGGCTTACTGCTCATCGCAGGTTGGGCGGTGTTTGGTTATCGGGTTTTCAGGGGTTTGAACTAAGTTCTGTGCAGGAGGTGGCAAAATGTCTTTATTTTGATATTTTTGCTCCAACAAAACTAACTTTTATGTCTTCATTTACTGCCGGAACGAAATCGATTTCGTTATCTGAATATGGACTGACAACTGAAAACATTCAATATCAATTATCTCCGGATGCGCTCCACCAACGCACGCTCGATGCAGGGTTGGGGCAGGAGGCAGACAGCGGGGCGCTAGCGGTGAACACGGGTGAATTTACGGGACGTGCACCTCAGGACCGTTTTATTGTCCGCGATGCAATTACCGAAGAAGAGGTCTGGTGGGGACCGGTAAACAAACCTTTTGACCCCGACAAATTCGATGCTTTATACGATAAAGTGATCGCCTATCTCAATGGGCGGGAGCTTTTTGTGCGGGATTGTTTTGTCTGTTCAGACAAGAACTATAGAATGGGCGTTCGGGTGATCAATGAGTACCCCTGGTCAAATTATTTTGCATACAATATGTTCTTGAGACCAACGGCTGGTGAACTCGAGGAGTTTGAAGCGGACTGGACCGTAATCAATGCACCCGGTTTTCAGGCCGATCCGGTTACAGATGGTACCCGCCAACATAATTTCGCTATTTTGAATTTTAGCAGGAAGGTGGTGCTTATAGGGGGAACCGGCTATACCGGCGAGATCAAAAAAGGTATTTTTTCTGCCTTGAACTTCATTCTGCCCGTGTTTCGAAATACCCTTCCCATGCACTGTTCCGCAAATGTCGGGCAAGATGGAGAGACCGCTGTATTTTTTGGTTTGTCGGGAACCGGTAAGACCACCCTCTCGACCGATCCTTCCAGGAAACTCATCGGAGATGACGAACACGGCTGGACCGCTGAGGATACTGTTTTCAACTTTGAAGGAGGGTGTTATGCCAAAGTGATTAATCTTTCTGCGGAGAGTGAGCCTGAAATTTTCGGGGCGATCAGGAAAGGGGCAATTCTCGAGAATGTTATAATGGATCCCGGTGGGAAGGTAGACTTCGCCGACACCTCTATCACTCCAAACACCCGAGTGAGTTACCCGATTTATCATATTGAGAATCGTCAGGATCCTTCCATTGGGGAAAATCCCAAACATGTCTTTTTCCTGACTGCCGATGCTTTTGGTGTCCTGCCCCCGATCTCCAGGCTAACCCCTGCCCAGGCGGCTTATCACTTTATTTCCGGCTATACGGCCAAAGTTGCCGGGACTGAGGCCGGCGTCAATGAGCCGGTTCCTTCTTTTTCGGCCTGTTTTGGAGCTCCATTTATGCCCCTCCACCCTACAAAATACGCTGAAATGCTGAGTAAAAAGATGCAGGAATCCGGGGCGAATGTCTGGTTGGTCAATACGGGCTGGACGGGAGGATCTTATGGAGTTGGAACCCGGATGAAACTCAAGTACACCCGTGCCATGATTCGCGCTGCTTTGAGTGGTGCCCTCGGCCTGTACACTTATGACACCTACCACATTCACTCTGTTTTTGGGGTGGCCCAACCCAGGGAATGTCCCGGTGTGCCCACCGCTCTCCTGAGCCCCAGGGCTACATGGAATAACGACAAGGCATATTACGATACGGCCTTTAAACTGGCGAATGCGTTCAGGGAAAATTTCAAGAAATTTGAGTCCTATGCCAACGAGGAAATTCGCAGGGGTGGCCCCCAGCGATATGCATACTAAAGAAAAAAGGCTTCCGATTCGGAAGCCTTTTCTTATTTCTTGTTTACGTTATTGATATACTTCTGAAGGGCCATGGTCATGGAAGGAGTTTCAGGAGTTGGCGCCTTAATATCGATTCGGAGCCCTGCTTCCGTAGCCGCTTCCACAGTTGAATTGCCAAAGACGGCAATTCGTGTTTCTTTTTGTTCAAAGTCCGGGAAGTTCTTTAACAGTGATTCAATACCGGAAGGGCTGAAAAAGACCAGGACATCGTAATAGACATTCCTGAGATCGGAGAGGTCGCTAATTACGGTTTTGTAAAAAATTCCGCGCTCCCATTTAACCCCAAGCTGATCCAGGGTTTCCGGAGTATCTTGTTTCAACACATCTGATGAAGGCAGGAGATAACTTTCATCCTTATATTTTTTAAAAAGGGGCTGCAGGTCCTGGAAGTTTCGCTTGCCGACATATATTTTCCGCTTACGGTAAACGACGTATTTCTGAAGGTAGTAAGCGACAGCCTCCGACTGGCAGAAATATTTCATCGAATCCGGTACCTTAAAACGCATTTCTTCGGAAATACGGAAAAAATGGTCGACGGCATTGCGGCTGGTGAGGATTATGGCGGTATAGTTCTTAAGGTCAATCTTCTGCTGCCTCACGCTTTTGGCATCTACACCTTCCACATGGATGAAGGGCCTGAAGTCTACTTTGACCTTTTCCTTCTCAATAAGCCGGGAATAGGGACTGTTCTCCATCTTAGGTTCCGGTTGGGACACCAGAATCGTCTTTACCTTCATATATCAGTCATTTAGCAGATTTGCAATGATCAAAAAAGGTGCAAATTCGAGGGTGCAAAGGTACAAAATAAAATAAAATAAATGCGAGGCGATCAACTTTTGATGGATCTTCACAATACTGATCCAACCGATACAATTGATTAGGAAAATGAGCCCAATACTTATTAATACCACGACTTTTGAGTCCTTTACCACATAACCCAACAAAAGATTGGCAAAGAACATAACCAGTGCGCTGTAATTCAGATAGGTCATCTTTTTAAAGACCAATGCGTTCGTAACCTTGCTGAATTCCAGAATCAATCCGCCGAGGAGTTGCATCCCGATTTTCATAAAAAAATATATGAGCAGCAGACCACCGGAAACCAAAAGCATGGCTCCGCCGGGACTCATCTGGGTGTCGAATAAAATCGAAAAAACAAATAGTGCAAAGAGGCTGAGGTTTAAAAACATAAAAAGGCTCAAGGCGATATGGAAACCGTGGGTCAGCCTCCCTTTTTTATTGTAGAGAAAAATATACTTATTGTTAAAGGGGAGAATCATAAAATTCTGAAAACGGCTCAGAAAAAAGGCCCGGGCGAATACCAGGCAAAACAGGCTCATTACAAAAATGAGTGTAATCCAGTCATTTGTCGGGACTGCCCGTTGAATTACTTCCATTGCGGTCTTATTCGTTGCGCCCTTCCGTTTAAACCAAAGGGCAGGCCATGTTCTGAAATCACCGCCCGCAGGTACACCGGATCTGCTTTCACAGGCTTTGGCAGGGTAAATCGAATCCTTACAGTGTCTCCGGGAACCAATACCTTATTCGGGTCCGTTTGCCTGTCTATCGGGCGCACTTCATTTAAACGCTTTGAGGCGTCTAAATAGGCGATTCCCAGACGCAGTGCTTTTAATGGAACGTTTTTTTGGTAAGGATTGTATATCCAGAAGGAATATTCCTTTCCACCAACAAAAGTTTCCCCTTCGGGCAACCCCGCTTTCAAATCCCGGTAGGAGGTGAAATCCTCAATAAATCTTCCATACTTTTTGTCACCCTGTCCATCCAGGTAAAATACTCCCTTATCCCTTGTCCCTTTGTAGGCGTAAAATACTTTTTGACCCTGTACCAGGGCTTCCGAACCGTCTATGGCGTATTGGTCTTTTCTATAATGGGCATTGTTTAGGGAAATGGCCGTCTTTTGACTATAGAACCCATACATAGCGGCCTTGCGGTAAGAATTTTCAAAAATGACGGGAATGCCTTTGGTCAGGGTTTCAAGGTTGCCCACCCAGACTTTATTTCCGTGGCTTTCAAAATGACCCGGAAACATGGGTTCGTATACCAGACCCAGGCGGAGCCATGCCAGCACGAGGACATTCGCCAGACCCAACCTCCAAATCCATTTTCGCAATTTGGGTTGCTCCATCAGGCATTGCGCAACAATTACGGCCGCGGGAATGCTAATAACTACCAGCCATTGCGTTTGTACCCTGCGCTGAAAACTGGAGACAAAGAAAAATATCAGGAAGCCGTAGATGAGAAACACCAAAGCTTTTTCCAATTTGTTTCCGGCTTTGAAAGTAAAAAGAGTTCTGTATACAAAAGGAAAGGTTAGCCCGAAAAGTGCCAGGAGGTTTACCAGGAATCCAAGGGTGAACTTGGAAAAATCATAGGGTTGATTCGGACGCTCAAAGAGGTGGAATTCCAGAGAAATAAAATTGTGGTCATAAAGCCAATACAAATGGGGCAGGTAACACAGCAGTGAAACTGCGAGGGCCAGCCAGGCATACCGATTTTTAAAAAGTCGGAGATTGGAAAAAAGTACAAACAGGATAACCAGGGCTGCGTGGTATTTGCTGTACATCAGGGCAGCCATACAAGCGCCCAGGGCGATGGAAATCAAAATACCGGGTTGATATACAAATCTGCGGTATATCCATAGAAAAAGGGCCGTAAAAAACAAAAGGGGCGTATCGGGAAGACTTAAAAAACCATAGGCATGAAGCAGGGTTATGGAAAGGACCCATACAAAGAACTCTTTGTAATACACCTTTTTGTCCGGGTGACGGACCAGGGACCAGATCAACAGGGCGGTACCCGTCCCCATCAAACAACTCACCAGGCGTACCCCCAGTTCATTTTGAAAAAATCCATAGCCCAGGGCAATCATCCAGGCTACCATAGGGGGATGATCAAAATAACCCCAGGAAAGATTTTGTGAATAGTACCAGTAGTACGCCTCATCGTAGATTAATTCTGTGGCGTATGCCTGGAGTAAATTGATTACAAACAGGCCTCCCAAAAGTATTAGCAAAGGTTTGGGAAGGAGTTTGTTCATTAGCGGCTGGGTTGGGACAAAGGTACAAAATAAGCGTTTTTAATGTGGAGATCCTTAGGTGTAAAAAAATCCCCACCCGTCAGGCTGACACACTAATTTTGGTATTTTTGTCCAAACCCTCTGGTATGGCTGAAGGCCTTGTAATCATTCCCACCTATAATGAAATTGAGAATATCGAGGCCATTACCCGGGCGGTTTTTGCTTTGCCCAGAGCGTATGATGTGCTTATCGTAGATGACAATTCCCCCGATGGTACAGCAGATCGGGTCCGGGAGCTGCAAAATGAATTTCCTCACAGCCTGCATTTGGAAGTGCGGAAAGGTAAAACAGGCCTTGGGACAGCTTACATTCACGGGTTTAAATGGGCCCTTGAACACTCCTATGACTATATTTTTGAAATGGATGCCGACTTTTCGCACAGGCCTTCAGATTTGACCCGCCTGCACCGCGCCTGTTTGGACGGGGCAGATGTCGCGATAGGTTCCCGGTACAAGAAGGGGGTAAATGTGGTGAACTGGCCACTCAGGCGGGTATTGCTCTCCTACGGGGCCTCGGTGTATGTTAAAATGATCACAGGGATGAATATCCACGACCCCACAGCGGGGTTTATGTGCTATCACCGAAGGGTGTTGGAGGCTATCGATTTGGATGCTGTACGGTTCGTCGGGTACGCTTTTCAGATAGAGATGAAATTCAGGGCCTACCGTAAAAAATTCAAATTGCAGGAGGTGTCCATCGTATTTACGGACCGGGAAAAAGGAGAGTCAAAAATGAGTAAAACCATTGTTTGGGAAGCTGTTTTTGGCGTGATAAGTATGAAAGCGCGAAGCGTCTTTCGAAAAAACGAGTTTTAAAATGGAGAAGACACTACTGAAGAACGCCAGAATGGTCAGTGATGGCAAGATTACAGAAGGAGACCTGCTCATTGACGGGAAACGTATTGCGCGCATCGGTAGCGATCTGACTGATCCCACTGCACGAGTCATCGATCTGGAGGGAAATTATCTGCTGCCCGGGCTCATCGACGATCAGGTGCATTTCCGCGAACCTGGCCTGACCCATAAGGGCGATATTGCCTCGGAAAGCCGGGCTGCTGTTGCCGGGGGAATCACGAGTTTTATGGAACAACCCAATACGGTACCCCAGACCACTACCCTGAAGAAGTTGGAGGAAAAATTTGAGATGGGTGCGCGGTCGGCCTATGCCAACTATTCATTCCCCCTGGGGGGAACCAACGACAACCTGGAAGAAATCAAAAGGTTGGATAAAAATGCCTGTTCCGGGATAAAGCTTTTTCTGGGATCTTCCACCGGGGATATGTTAGTGGATGATCAGGCCGTCCTGGAGCGTATTTTCCGCAATACCGAAATGGTCATATGTGCCCATTGCGAAGACGAGGGGACTATACGCGAGAACACGGCCAGGTATCAGGAACTATACGGGGAGGATATCCCGGTGAAATACCACCCTCTGATACGTAGCGAGGAGGCGTGCTATCTCTCCTCTTCCCAGGCCATTGCCCTGGCCCGGGAAACCGGTGCCAGGCTTCATGTCTTTCATCTTTCCACGGGGAAGGAAACCGCTTTGTTCAGGAATGACATCCCGCTTTCAGAAAAGAAGATTACAGCGGAAGCCTGTATTCATCACCTCTGGTTTTCGGATGCGGATTACGAAACCAAAGGCACTTATATAAAATGGAATCCGGCGGTAAAAACAGCAGCGGACCGGGAGCAATTGTGGGAAGCCGTTTTGGATGGTCGTATAGATGTACTGGCTACAGACCATGCACCTCATACCCTGGAGGAAAAAGCACAGCCCTATACCCGGTGCCCTTCGGGGGGTCCCCTGGTACAACACGTCCTTCCGGCACTGATGGAAAAATTTCGGGAGGGGGTTATTCCCCTGGAGACCATAGTCCAGAAAATGTGCCATAACCCGGCAATTCTCTTTAATGTCCGTGAAAGGGGATATTTAAGGGAGGGTTTTTATGCAGATTTAACGGTGGTTTCCCCCAATACCCCATGGACTGTGAATAAAGAGAATATACTCTACAAATGCGGGTGGTCTCCTTTTGAAGGGCAGAGGTTCCACTCCAGTGTATTGTATACTTTTGTAAACGGCCATCTCGCTTTTGAAACGGGTCGGATTTCCGAGAAACGAAACGCAATGAGACTTACCTTTGACAGATGATCAAACGTTTTTTTTACTGCGGAATATGCTTTTTGGTCCTCTCTTGCGGAAACCCGTTGATGGAGGCCCCCGATGACCTTATTTCAAAAGAAAAAATGGCTGATATCCTTTATGATATTGCCCTGATTAACTCCATTGACAACAGCCATCCCCAGGTACTAGTATCCAAGAACATCAAGGTGATGGATTTTGTATTTAAAAAATACGGCATCGACAGTACGCAATTCGTCCAGAGCGATCGATATTACGCCTCAGTACCTGTCCTTTATGAAGAAATTTACCAGGCTGTTGAAGATCGGCTGGAACGCCAGAGAGACACTGTATCCAAACTTATTCAGGCGAACAGGATAAAAAGTGGAGATACCCTTGATCCTCAGGACGACTACGACTGAGCGCCCTTTCCTTTTTGTGTGAAATGATCCGCGCACCTGCGGATTACATCTTCAATCGACTGAAACTGCAACCCGGTTAATTCTTTAACCTTTTCAGCGCCATATGCCCTGGGTATTCTGAGGTTTCGGGCTGTAGCCCGCGATAATTTCCTGGGTCCCCGGGTCAGCGTTGCCCGAAACCAGTCCAGGCGCCACAGACATTCCAATTGCCAATGCCTGAGTTGCTTTTTAGGTCCCGGGACGTTCAAAGCGTCCGCGATTTGTGAAAGGACTTCGGAATATTTCAGGTTTTCTGCTACCAGTATAAACCGCTCGTTAAATCGTTTTTTATCTGCAATGGCTTCAAAAGATTTGACCACATCCCATACCCCAACAAAACCTGTGCTACCCGGAGGTGCATATTTTAGTCCAGAGGCGACTGCAGTAAAAAATATTCCGCTGCCCTGATTCCAAAACCCGGGTCCAAAAATGACCCCCGGGTTTACGATGACGGTTTCCAGCCCTTCCTGCCCGCCCCTCCAGACTTCCATTTCAGCGAGATATTTACTGGTGGCATAGACATTTGAACCTGCGAAATCCCATAAGTCGTTTTCCGTAAGCGGACTTTTGATACCTCCAATAGTGGCTATAGAACTGCAATAATAGAGTCGTTTGACTTGTTTCTTAAGGCAAAGATTGACGATGTTTTGAGTCCCTGTATGATTGATGTTGCGCAAGCGTTCACGGTCCTTTGGGTTAAATGAAATCAGAGCTGCACAGTGGTACACCTCGGTCACTTCTACAAAGGCCTGAATCAGCGAAGGCAGGTCATTTAAGTTCCCTTCCACCCATTGAATTTTTGGGAATAACGCCCCGGTTTCAGGTCCGTAGGACTCAAAAAGGGTTGAAACCTTACCGAGGTCGCTTTCGGGTCGGCAAAGCGCTTTAACCCTATGTCCGGATTGCAGGAGTCGGATCAATAGATGACTTCCGACCAAACCCGTTCCTCCTGTGATAAATATCATGGTCTAAAAATAAGCGTTTCTCTCCGATTCCCTCTACAGGAGACCGTCTGTGAGAGGCGGATTTGAGTATATTTGCCACAAATTTTATCGGTATATGATTTCAAACTTTGTCGAGGAACTGCAGTGGAGGGGAATGTTACACGACATCATGCCCGGAACGGAAGAGCATCTGTTAAATGGAATGCAATCTGCCTACGTGGGAATTGACCCCACTGCGGATTCACTGCACATCGGTCATCTGGTAGGGGTAATGATGCTTCGTCATTTTCAATTGGCGGGTCACAGACCGCTTGCGCTTATCGGAGGTGCCACCGGGATGATCGGAGATCCTTCCGGGAAATCTTCTGAGCGGAATCTTCTGGACGAAACTACCCTGCGTGTAAATCAGGAAGCCATTCAGGGCCAACTGGCCCGGTTCCTGGATTTTGACAGCGGCGCTGAAAATGCAGCCCTTCTGGTCAATAATTACGACTGGATGAAGGATTTTAATTTCCTCGATTTTATCAGGGATGTTGGAAAACATATCACTGTAAATTATATGATGGCCAAGGATTCTGTCCGCAAGCGCCTCTCAGAAGAATCCAGTGAAGGGATGTCTTTTACCGAATTCACCTACCAACTGGTTCAGGGATATGATTTTTTGCACTTATACCGAAAATACGATTGTACCCTGCAGATGGGGGGAAGTGACCAGTGGGGAAATATAACGACGGGGACAGAGTTGATACGCAGAATTGAAAGCGGTAAGGGGTATGCGCTTACCTGTCCGCTCATTACCAAGGCAGACGGTACAAAATTTGGTAAAACGGAAAGCGGTAACATTTGGTTGGATCCCCACAAAACATCGCCCTACCGCTTTTATCAATACTGGTTGAATACTTCGGATTCCGATGCTGAAAAATATATTAAGATTTTTACCTTTTTGTCTAAAGAAGACATAGAAACCCTTGTGGCTAGCCACCGGGAAGCGCCTCATCAGCGTCAGTTGCAAAGGAAGCTCGCTGAAGAACTGACTGTGCTGGTGCACTCGAGGGAGGATCTTGAAAATGCCGAACGGGCGAGCGAAATTCTTTTTGGCAAATCTACTTCACAGGCCCTCAAAGCCCTTTCCAGTGAACTTTTTCTGGAGATATTCGAAGGGGTCCCCCAGGCGCGTGTTTCCAAACAGGAAATTGTTGACGGACTCGATATTGTCGGGGCCCTTTCTGCAAGAACGGGATTTTTGAAATCCAATGGAGAGGCACGGCGCGAATTGAAACAGCAGTCCATTTCGGTCAATAAAACCCGGGTGGAACAGGACTACACCCTCTCGGAAGCAGATCTGA